>OFBV01000134.1_pt1 | contig 9480 bp, 10 predicted proteins | sample 1520691 | NCBI WGS metagenome assembly OFBV01 (sample SAMEA3696450, study PRJEB22514) | metagenome | biome: water; feature: marine; material: hydrothermal vent | place: Pacific Ocean | collected 2014-08-16 | depth 1514 m | reverse complement strand
GATCAATCACATCATTCAGTGTCACCATCACGCCCATGCCCATTAATACTTTAAGTACCTCTCCGGCTTTAGTTGTCATCTTCTGCGCAAGGTCTATTACTTTAATATTGTCAGGTACCGCCACTTCGTGAATCACTTTTTCAACTGGCTTTTGGAAGCCGTGCTGTGCCTGTTCTTCTTGAGTTTTTTGACTTAAACGTGTTCTGTCTTTTTTCTTCAGCTTTCGGTTTGGGTTGTGTCTAGCCACATGCAGCTGTCGACGCCCATTATTACCTGGAGCTTTGTGTAAACGTTTTGGTTTTTTATCTTCAGTAGCAGCAGGTGTTTTGGCCTTATCGGTTGTTTCTCCTTTTGCTTTTTGTTTAGCAGCTTCTTGTTGCTCTTTTTGTGTTTTTTCTTGTTCTTTTTGCAAACGCGTCATCTCTTGACGCTTGGCATCTTGTGCTAATAATTTTTCATCTGCATTACGGCCTGCATCTAAGGCTTCTTGCGCTTTAAGCGCCGCTTCATTATCAACAGAGACGTTGGCTTCAACCGCTGCTTTTTTAACACGTTTTTTCTTAACTTGAACCTTAACGCCGCCAGTGCTTGCGCTTGTTTTGGTGCTAGGCTTGCGTGAAACCGACATGCTAGATTTGCTGGTTGAGCGCTTTGACAAGCTGCCCATCAAAATTTTACGCTCTTCGGCTGAAATTTCAGAGTCTGCATTCTTGTTATTAACGCCTGCATTCGCTAGAATCGCAAGGACTTCATCTGGAGTCTTTTTCAGTAATTTAGATAACGTTTGAACTGTGTGTGCCATAATGCTTGCCTATTTTTTATTTGTTTTTAATTAAGTTCTTTTTTACTTTTACTTAATTAATCAAACCATCCTTCATTTTCTCTTGCGGTCATAATAACAGCCGATGCCACTTCGGTGTCCATAACTTGAATGTCTAATAATTCATCAATTGACAATTCTGCTAGATCATCTACCGTTGCAATATCTGATTCAATTAATGCTTGTGCCAAGTCTTCACTAACACCTTCAACACTCATCAATACTTCAGAAGATTCTGCATCACCTAATGCCTGTACTAACTGCGCATCAGAGGCACGCTCTTGTAATTCTTCAACCATAGACGTATCAAACTCTTCAATACTTTCTAAACTGGATGCATCTGCATCAGCAACTTCGTCAATACTACCAAAACCTTCGTCAATTAATACGCCGGCTACTTCAGAGTCAACCCCTAATTTCTCAGCCAATTTTTCGCTGGTCTTTTGGTTTTCTTCCGTTTGTTTATCATCTGCTTCACCAACGGACATAACATTAAGCTTCCAACCCGTTAAGCGTGAAGCCAATTTAATATTTTGACCACCACGACCGATAGCTAATGCCAACTGATCATCTTCAACCGCAATATCCATTGAGTTTTTGTCTTCATCAACGATAATCGCACTTACCTCAGCAGGCGCCATTGCATTGATCACAAACTGAGCAGGGTCTTCATCCCAAAGAATGATGTCGACACGCTCACCGTTAAGTTCATTAGATACCGCTTGTACGCGTGCACCACGCATACCAATACAAGAACCAATTGGATCAAGACGTTTGTCTTTTGCTTTAACCGCTAATTTTGAACGCAAACCAGGGTCTCTAGCACCGCCCATAATCTCAATCACACCTTCAGAAATCTCTGGCACTTCCATCTCGAATAACTCAACCATCATTTCTGGCACTGTACGGCTCAAGAAAATTTGCGCACCACGTGGGCTTGATTTAACTTCTTTAATATAAGCTCTTAGACGATCATTCTTACGCACTGATTCATTTGGAATTAGGTCAAATTTAGAAATCATGCCATCAACACCACCCATGTCAACATAGGCATTGCCTCGATCAACACGTTTAACGGTTACCATAATTACCTCGCCCACACGCTTTGTGTAGTCTCCAACAATCACTTCTCTTTCCGCTTCACGTACTTTTTGGATAATCACTTGTTTTACGATTTGAGCAGCAATACGGCCAAATTCTTCAGTTTCCATTGGCTCGCGTACAAAATCATCAACCGCTACACCGTTCGCATCTTTAGCATAAATGTGTAACTCTGTATCAAACTCAGTACCATCATCATCAACAAAGTTTTCACCATCATCAATGACCATCCACTGTCTAAAGGTATTAAACTCACCGGTTTTTCTATCAATTTCAACATGCGCATCAATATTGTTGCGTTTCTTTGTTGCAACTGCTAACGCCTCTTCTAAAGACTCGAGCACATCCTCTTGCGAGATGTTTTTCTCATTAGAAATTGCCTCAACCATTAAAAATAATTCTTTACCTTCCACGTCTTTCTCCTGCTTAAAAGTTGGCGACTAAATTCGCCTTTTCAATTAACTCAATATCCAGCATTACTGGACCTAACTCCGTTACCAGTTCAACGCTATTGTTAGCTTCACTAACACTACCGATTGCACCAACAAATTTTCTTTGCCCGTTGATTGGCCTAACCAATCGTAATTTAATATCGTGACCTAAAAAGCGCTGATAATGCCCAATATGAAACAAGGGGCGCTCTATGCCTGGTGATGATACTTCTAAATTGTACTGGCTTGCAATTGGATCTTCCACATCAAAAATGGCACTAATTTGTCTCGACACTGTCTCACAGTCATCGACACCAATACCATTCTCTGAGTCAATATAAATCCTCAAAGTGCTGTGCTTGCCGCTGGCAACATATTCAATCCCCACGAGCTCGTAGCCCATGTCGTTAATCACCGGATCGATTAATGCTTCAATTTTGTCAGCAACTTTTGCCATTAATTTATCATCAAATAAAGATTAATAAAAACCCCCTAAAAAGGGGGTCGTAATTTTTTGGTAGCGGGGACAGGATTTGAACCTATGACCTTCGGGTTATGAGCCCGACGAGCTACCGTACTGCTCCACCCCGCACTAAAGGCGGCAATAATACGCTCTTATGGTGGTGTTGTCCAGTAAAAACCTAAGTTATTTCAAAGGCTTTACTAAAAATAAATCAATTCTTTAAAGGCCAGATTTAGAAACATGGCTTGCACCATGTACTTTAATTTTATAACCTCTTGCTAATAGGTGTTTGACGTAAAGCTTATTATAAGTAAAGAAAAACACAATATTTGCCAGCCCCAATGTCAATATGCACAAAGGCGCCATTAATATAACTGACTTCCAATCACGGCGATAAATAGCCGGACAAAAGAACAAGCACAAAGAAGTCCAGGAAAAACCCACGGGGGCGTATTTCACTTCTCCAGTTTCAGCGTTTGTTAGTGTTAATGTTGTATAAGCCAAATGTATCTTCTCCTCAAGCGGGTTATTGTACCTATTTTTGATTATCTTTCAATGCCCTAATCCAAAGTATAATATAGACTATGAAACTCGCCGTACTCATGGATGATATTGCTAATATCAATCCCAAAAAAGATTCTTCATTGGCCATGATGCTTGAGGCAGACCGACGTGGTTGGGAAATCTACACATTCGATACAACTGACCTATTTGCTGAGCAAGACAAAATACTCGCCCATACATCAAAAACCACAGTGGTTGATCACCCAGACAATTGGTTTGAGAAACAGCCCAAGCAAACAATTGAACTGAGTGAATTTGATGCCATCTTAATGCGTAAAGACCCACCGTTTAATATGGATTATATTTACGCCACTTATTTACTTGAACAAGCAGAAAATAATGGGGTTTTGGTCGTTAACAAGCCGCAGTCTTTAAGGGATGCTAATGAAAAATTATTTGCTCTCAATTTTGCACACTGCATACCGACAACGCTAATTAGTACTCAGATAGGTCAAATTAAATCTTTTATTAAAGCAGAAAAAACCGTTGTGGTTAAACCGCTAGATGGCATGGGTGGTAACGATATTTTTAAACTGACTGATGGCGATCGTAATATTGATGAAGTGTTAGATTACTTAACTCACCAAGGCACACGCCAAATTTTGACTCAGACATTTTTATCCGATATTGTTAAAGGTGATAAGCGCATTCTCTTAATTAACGGCAAACCCATTGATTACGCTTTGGCACGCATGCCAGCTGAAGGTAGCTTTAAAGGCAACTTAGCCGCCGGTGCAACCGGTATTGGCCAGCCTTTAAGTGACAGAGACTACTATTTATGTGAACAAATTGGTCCTACGCTAAAAGACAAAGGCCTTATGTTTGTTGGGCTTGATGTGATTGGTGACTACATTACTGAAATTAATGTCACTAGTCCTACTTGTATTCGTGAGCTTGATGCGCAATTTAATCTCAATATTGCTGGTGTATTATTCGATGCTATTGAACAGCAAATAAATACCGAGTAAGCACCACGCCAGCACCCGCTGCTGATAACGACAACAACACATTCAACAATATATTAACACTGGCTTGCCCGTAATGTCCTAAGCTAATCATTTCTACTGACTCCCAAGACAAAGTTGACATCGTGGTTAAAGAGCCAGTAAGGCCAATCAACAGCAATAAACGGTAAACTTCATGCAATGCAGCCTTTTCTAAAACGATCACCACCAGTACGCCCGCCAAAAACGACCCAATAATATTCGCACTTAAGGTGCCGTAAGGAAAAGCCGGGCCAAACGTCGTGTTCATAAATTGCGTTAAGTAATAACGCATACTTGCACCAATGGTTGCGCCAACGCCAATCGCTAGTACGGTGGGTAAGAAAGTCATTGTTGATCCCTTAATTGCTTTAATTTTTCCTTGATTTTAATCTCTAAACCTCGGTCTGTCGGCACATAATATTGCTGCTCACCCAGCACCTCAGGAAAATAAGTTTGGCCTTTGGCGATACCACCCACCTCATCATGCGCGTATCGATAACCTTCACCATAGCCTAAATCACTCATTAGTGCGGTTGGGGCATTACATAAGTGCTTAGGCACATCCAAATCAGCGCTTGCTTTTGCTTCACTCATTGCCTGATTAAAAGCTTTATAAACCGCGTTAGATTTAGGCGCTACTGCACAGTACGTAGCCGCTTGAGCAATGGCACGACACCCCTCTTTATCGCCCAAACGCTCATACACATTCCATGCGTTAAGGGTGATTTCTAACGCTCTTGGGTCGGCATTACCAATATCTTCTGAGGCGATGGCTAATAGTCGTCTGGCAATGGTTTTAGGGTCGCAGCCAGCCACCAACATTCTGGCCATCCAATAAAGCGCACCATCGGGTGAAGAGCCGCGCACCGATTTATGAAAAGCAGAAAGTTGTTGATAAAAAATATCGCCACCCTTATCAAAAACGCTGATTTTATCTTGTAACAATTGTCCAACTGATTGCGTATCTAATATGGCTAACTTAGCCAAGGCAATTTGTTCAACAATGTTAATCAAACGACGCGCATCACCACTACTGGCATTAATAATTTGTGTGCTTACTTCTTTATCATTTAACTCAAGCTGTTCATGCGCCAAAGCTCGGTCTAGTATTTGAGATAACTCCTGCACACTTAAAGGATTAAGCACATACACACTCAAACGTGAGAGTAAAGCCCGATTAAGTTCAAACGATGGATTTTCAGTGGTAGCACCAATCAGTGTAATAAGGCCTGACTCGATATGCGGCAAAAACCCGTCTTGTTGTGCTTTGTTAAACCGGTGTATTTCATCAACAAATAGAAGGGTTTTTTGCCCAATATTTTGAAATTTCTTAGCGTTTTCAACCACCACTCGTAGCTCCTTAACGCCATCTAACACCGCACTCATTTGTGCAAAATGACCATCAACTTGGCTGGCAATAATACGTGCTAAGGTGGTTTTTCCTGTGCCTGATGGGCCCCACAAAATCATTGAATGTAGTTGCTGACGATTAATCGCCTGTTTAAGTGGGTGGTTGTCGTTTAACAAATGTGATTGACCAAAAAAATCATCCAATGTTTGTGGTCTTAAATCTTCCGCTAAAGGTTTCATGGGTTTATTTTTACCACTTTAAAATCATGTTGTTGATTCAATATCAGTACAACCGACAAATTAAGCTGCTTAGCCAACTCAGTTGCTTTTTCACTGCCCATCACCATCATCGCAGTTGCGTAAGCATCGGCCATCATAGCTTGTGCATTAAGCACGCTCACTGACGCTAGATCGGTGCTGGCCGGCAAGCCACTACTCGGTGTCAAAATGTGCATATAGCGCCTACCTTCCCAAACAAAATAATTACGGTAGTTGCCCGAAGTGGCAATGGCTTGATTGTTTAAAACTATGGCAATCGGATTGGCACCGCTTGGTTGTTCGATGCCAAGCGTCCAATATCGATCACGCTGTTTGCCACTGGCAATCACCTCACCACCAATCTCTACAAGAAAATCTTTAACATGGTGCTTCTTGAGTAAGCGTGCTACTTGATCAACCCCAAAACCTTTAGCGATGGCTGACAAGTTCAGATGAATAGCTTTGATCTTTTTTACTCGACCCTTGTTTAATTGCAAATACTGAATAGATGACAATGGCAACAATTCATCCACCCGTGCTTGGTTCGGTTTTTGCACCACCTTGACAACACCAAAACCCCATGCATCAATCAAACGACCAATACCAGGGTCAAAATAACCTTGGGTTTGTTGATAAACTTTTTGTGATTGGTTTAAAACAAAAAACAACTCACTCGATACGTCAATCCATTGGTTGGTTGGTTGGCGATTCAGTAAAGATAACTCTGATTTTGGATCCCAAGTTGAGAAGGTTTTATTAACTTGATCTAACACCTGCTCGATTTGTAATTTGGAAACGCCTGAGTCAATGGCTTTAACCGTATAAGTAGTGCCCATGGTTGCGCCGGTGATTACCTGTGTTGGCTGATTAACACCACAAGCACTCAAGAACAAAAAGAAGACATAGATGAACAACTTAGACATTATAATTTTGACATGTTAAGACTTATTTTCTGCTTATTGTTAACGACATCTGCATACGCAAATGATACCACTGCGCGTAGCTTTGAATCATTCTTAGCGGATATCCGCACTCAAGCCATCAGCCAGGGCATATCAACCACCACACTCGATCAAGTCTTTTACGGGTTAACCCCCAATCCTAAAGTAATTAAGTTTGATCGATCACAAGCAGAATTTAGCCAAAACTTCTGGCGCTATCTAGGCTCAAGAGTTAGCCCTTACCGACTTAAAAATGGTAAGAAATTACTGCGAGAACATCAAGCTACCTTTCAACATAATTATCAAAAATATGGGGTACCCCCACACATTATTGTCGCCTTTTGGGGTTTGGAAACTAACTATGGTAGCAACACAGGCAACTTAAATTTAGTACGATCTTTAACCACCTTGAGTTTCGATGAAAGACGTTCTGCTTTTTTTACCACGCAATTACTTGCGCTACTTAAACTCATCGATGACAATAAAATCCCGTTAGATGCGCAAGGTTCGTGGGCGGGTGCGATGGGCAATGTCCAGTTTATGCCAACCAATGTTGCCGCTTATGGGGTTGATGCCGATGGTGATGGCGAGATCGGATTGTGGGATAACAAAGCTGATATTTTTGCCAGTGCCGCTAACTTTTTACAAAAAATTGGCTGGCACCGAGGTGAGCGCTGGGGGCGTGAAGTCACTATTCCATTAAACTTTGAATACCAACTGGCCAATCTTAACACCAAAAAAACCGTGAACGAATGGCAATCACTTGGCGTACGCACAGCAACCAACGAAGATTTGCCTGATTCTACTATGAAAGCATCATTAGTCTTACCGATGGGATATAACGGCCCGGCTTTTTTGGCGTATCGTAATTTCCACGCTATCTTAAGGTGGAATCGTTCAATCCTCTACGCTTTGTCTGTGGGCCATTTGTCTGATCGTCTTGCCGGCACAAGTGCATTAGTTGCCAAGCCGATTACCGAACCCTCTTTAAGTCGTGATGATATTAAATTTATCCAAACTTCACTCAATCAGCTGGGCTTTGATACTGGCGAACCCGATGGTATTTCTGGCCCTAAGACCCGCGGTGCCACGCGCCAATATCAACGCGACACTAACTTGCCTATTGATGGTTATGTTGGCTATCAATTGTTACAACAATTACAAGCCCCGTGAGTGTTAAAACTTATTTGGGTTTTGATGTTGGAACAAAACGCACCGGTGTTGCCATTGCCAATAGTTTAACCTCACAAGCCAGCGGTATTGAAGTGGTAACCCACCACAAAAATGGCTCAACTAACTGGGCGGGTTTTGATCAAATCATCCAAACTCATCCTGCAGATTTATTGATTGTCGGACTACCCTTTGACCAAGATGGTAAAGAGCAAGAAATGACCTTTATTGCCAAATCCTTTGCCAGAAAACTTGAGGCTCGCTACAGCATCAAAACTGAAATGATTGATGAGTATTTATCTTCATCTGATGCTAAAAACCAATTAAAATATAACCATTATCATCCAAACGCCGAGCGCGGTGAAGTTGATAAGCGCTCAGCACAATTAATATTGCAAACATGGTTAAATGAAAAAAGATTTGATTAGCAACGATGTTCAACTTAGCCCTGAGGGCAAGCTAATCCATTTATTAGGCCTTGAAGGTCTTTCCAAAAAACACTTAACTCACATTCTTGATATCGCCGATGGTCTAATTGACGATGCCGGCAATCTAAAAAAATCCAAAGCCCTTGATGACATGAGTGTGGCTAACTTATTCTTTGAGCCGTCCACTCGTACTCGAAATACCTTTGAAATTGCAGGCAAACGCACCAGCGCCAATATCATCAACGTTGACTTGGCCAACTCGGCCACCAAGAAAAACGAATCCCTGCTCGATACTATGCACACGCTTAAAGCCATGCGAATCGACATGTTTGTGATTCGCCACAAACAAAGTGGCTTACCGCATCACGTGGCTGAAAATTTACAAGGAGTTGCTGTTCTCAATGCTGGCGATGGCACTAACGCCCATCCAACTCAAGCATTGTTAGATATGCTCACCATTCGTCAGCACAAACAAAGCTTTCAAAACTTGTCTGTGGCCATTGTTGGCGATATTGTCCATTCACGTGTGGCACACTCAGATATTCAAGCGCTAAAAACTTTGGGCACAACAGATATTCGCTTGATTGCACCGGCCGGTTTACAATATGGCTCTGATCGCTGCGCTTCGGTTCAATGCTTTGATAATATCCAAGATGGTTTAAAAGATTGTGACGTGGTCATGGTGCTGCGCCTACAAAAAGAACGCATGCTAGAGGCTGATATTCCTAACGAACAAGAATACTTTGACAATTACGGACTAACTGCTGAACGCCTAACACTGGCAAAGCCAGATGCCATTGTTATGCATCCAGGGCCAATCAATCGTGGCGTTGAAATCGACTCTTCCGTTGCTGATGGTAATCAATCCGTTATCTTACAACAAGTTACCAACGGTATCGCCGTACGTATGGCGGTGATGGAAATCTTAGCGGGTAAATCCTAATCATGGATAACTTAATTGACTATGA
>OFBV01000133.1_pt1 | contig 9493 bp, 7 predicted proteins | sample 1520691 | NCBI WGS metagenome assembly OFBV01 (sample SAMEA3696450, study PRJEB22514) | metagenome | biome: water; feature: marine; material: hydrothermal vent | place: Pacific Ocean | collected 2014-08-16 | depth 1514 m | reverse complement strand
TACAAGGCTGATATGTCCATCGTGAAGGTAACCCATTGTAGGAACAAATCCTATTCTCTTCCCTGTTCTTCTCAGAGCTTTAGAAATAGCCTGCATCTCTTTGATACTTTTGACAATTCTCATTCCTTTATCTCCTCTTCAAAAGTTAACTTCGCTTTTACTATGCCAACTCCAACCAGCACAACAGTTGCAGAGTAGTAAATCCAGATGAGAAAGATAATTACAGCAGCAAAAGAACCGTAGAGAATACTGACTTTCGAAACGTTGAAAATAAACCATACAAAGACCTTTTCAAATATTGTTAAAAGGAAGAAAACAAAGGTTGAGGTTTTCAGAATAAACTTCAAAGGAACTTTAATTGGTAATAAGAAATAGTATATACTTACCAAAATAGTGAACAGCAAAACTGGAACCAGAAGGGATGATGCAATTGAAGGTAATGGAAACTGAGGAAGCAGCAGGGCTATTAAATACTTGGCTGAATAAAAGACAAACATCAAGATCCACAGGAAAAAAATCACTAAGATAATAACCAGATGTTTGTAGAAAAAGCCAGCGGTATTTTCAACTCCCAATATTTCGCAGAACGATCTTTCAAAGGATAGAAATATACCTCTGGAAAACCAGAGCATAACTACAGCTGCTGTACCACTTATTAGACCTGAGTTGTTGATAATCTGTTCAATCTGGAGGAAAATTGGTTTTAACGGGGAGTTAAAAATCTCTTTCGGTACCAGATCCTGGAAATTTATCTGAAAAATGACCATTCCTAAGAAGAATAGAAATATGAAAAGAGGAATAATTGACATTAGAGTGTAGTAGGCAATGGATGCTGCAAAAAAAGGATAATCACTCTTAATAGCATCACAGAAAGAGAAGAGAACGTACCTGAAAAAAGACCTACGTTTTAGCAAGCTTTTGCAAATCATAAATTGAATTATAGCTAAAAGTGAGAGTGAGGAATTCACTTCTCACCCATTCACTTTTCACCACTTACTGTGCGTAACTATGAAGACCAGGAATAATTAAGTTAACTCCATAGTAAGTGAAGATAACGCTCAGAAAACCTATAATTGTAAAATAAGCTAAAGGCTTGCCAGAAAGCCCCTTAATGTATCTTGCATGGAGATAGGCTGCGTAAACGAGCCATGTAATCAGTGACCAGGTCTCTTTTGGATCCCAGGACCAGTATCCACCCCACGCATACTTTGCCCAAACAGCTCCAAGTATAATTCCAATTGTCAGAAAGACAAAGCCAACGGCTACAGACTGATACATTATCTGTTCCATCGCTTCTATAGAAGGAAAAATCCTTGTAATTCCGTATCTTTTGAGGATGAAAAGGAATCCACAGAAAATAGCAGCTACTACAGCTGAAACTCCAAGGAAGAGAAAAACGTTTTCCCTGTAAGCTGAGTAGATGATAAAGAAGAAGATAAACCATGTTGTTACGAAAATTACCATCCAGTCTTTTCCTGTTGTATCATCCCTTTTCGCAAAATAGGCATAAGCTATTCCCGCACTTACAGCAGCGGCAGCATAACCTATAAATGTTGTAACGACGTGGAAGAGAAGCCAGTTACTCTGAAGTGCTGGAACAAGGGGTTGAGCTTCCGGATTGAAACCTAAAATCTGGGTTGAAAGCTCTCCCATCAGAGCTAAAGGAACAACAAACATACCAAAGGCTTTGTTTCGGTACTTCCATTCAAAGAGCAGGTACAGGAGAATCGCAGTCCAACCAAAAAGCATGAGGGATTCGTACATGTTTGTGAAAGGAGCATATTTATAAAAGGCAGTCCAATCAGAAACCATATTGACCTTTGCCTTTTCTACTCCCCTCACAATGAACGCTGCTCCTTGAACAATAACTCCAAGCCACGCAAGGTAAGTTCCAAGCTTTCCAGACCAGGAACTCTTTGAAAAGGTGTGGATAGTATAGAAGAGGAATGCAAGGAAAAATGCTACCATTCCTGCATTGAAAAGAGCTACTGAATTAATCATTTCTTTCCTCCTTAGGGGTATTTGGACAGTATGAAGACTTCACTACCCCTAAGACCTCCTCCAGCTCCTTTGCAAGTCCTTCTGTCCCTTTGTTTGTTATTCCACCAATTACAAGAGTAACCTTTCCTTCTTTTCCTTTTTTTATTCTTGCCCAAACTCTTCTGTGGGGGATAAAGAAAGCAACTATAAGTCCAAGGATGAGAATTGTACTTCCAACCCAGACAATCCAGGTTCCAGGATCCTTAGCAACCTGAAGACCGGTGTAAAAGACAGGTTTGATATCAACAACTGAGAAAGTGATGTCAGTTCCAGGAATTTTGTAGAACATGAATGGCTTTATTATCCCTTCCTCTGTTTTCCCATTTTGAATGAATTCAATTCCTATGGCCATCGTTCTTCCGTCAAGGCTGATGATACTTAGATAAGTATCTTTTCCAAGTTTAATAGGTTGTCCAAAGGCAAGTCCAACTGTTTCAGTCCTGTTCCCTTTCTTGATCTGTAGGATTGCTTCTCCTCGCCCGTAGCTTGCCTGGTAGAAATAGACGCCTTTGTATTTCAGAGGATCGTTAACTTTTATCTCTTTCCTGTAAACTTCTTTTCCGTTTTCAATTACCGAGAGATCAGATATGTAAGCCTTAGGCATGCCTGAAGGATAAAAATCTATAGTGAACTTGTTGCACTTTATATAGAACGGGAGTTCTATGATTTTTGGACCACTAAAGAAACCTACCAGATTACTGCTGGTACCCTCTGAAAGATTCATATAACCTCTGTAACCAAAAATAGCTGTAATCAATCCTCCTATCAGAACAATCAGAACTCCAAAGTGGACTATGTAAACGCCAAACCTTGCAAAGACGTTTTTATCGGCAAAAATATGAACTTCCTCTGTTTCTTCTTTTGAAACTTCCGATCTATAACGAAGCTTTTTAAGGATATTCAGAATGGAATCCTTTACATCTTCCACATTGCCAACAAGAGTTATACGGTGAACAACTCTTAGAGTTTTCTCATAACCTTCTGGAAGTGTTTTTCGGGGTTCTTTTGCAACCTTCCAGATTTTTGGAAGTCTTTTAACTGAACAAACAATCAGATTGATTGCCAGAAGTATTAAGAGCAGAATATACCACCAGGAGTGATAGACGTCTGTGAAACCTAAGAATTTAAAGATTTTGTAAGTTGTTTCTCCATACTCTCTCAGGTACTTATCCGGATCCTGCTGTTGTTCAATGATTGTTCCAATGATGGAGGTAACAGCAAGAGTCAGGAGGAGAATTATGGCAAGCTTTACCGAGCTGAAGAAATCGTAGATTTTCTTAAGCATTCTTTCTCCTTGCTGTCCATGTTCTCGCAATTAATTTTCAGCTATTAAATCAAACTAAATCTCATAAGTCAAGAATTTCAAACGTTAAGAATTCTGAAAGTAATAAATCAAAAGGATCTTCCACTTTTTTTTCTGTTTTGCAAAAGGTAAAGCAAGGTTTTTGATGGTAGTTTTCTATTCCAAGTGTTTTAGCACCTCCAGAGGTAATTAACCTGAAGAGTTTTTTAACGGGAATGGTACCTTCAAGTTTGTAGTAAATGGTTCTTATCTCTGAAACTACTGAAAGAGAGACATTTGTGCTTAATCCATCTGTTCCAATAGCAACTTTTTCGTAACCTATAAGGTGCTCTACATCTGGAAAGCCTGTTTTGAGATGAATGTTGCTTCGTGGACAGAGAACAATTCCGCAGCCCGATTTCATAAGGGTATCAAGTTCTCTTTTAGATAAGTTGGTACAGTGAACTGCTATCATGTTTTCATTTAGAGCCCCCGTTTTTTCTATGTAGTCTATAAGATCCTTTGAGCAGATTCTCTCATATCTCTTTCTTCCCAGAAAAGGATAGATCAAGCTTTCAAATCTGTTTTTTTGCACCTTACAAAGTTCTCTTCATCTGCGGTCTCTCCTAAATGGATCTGAAACCTGTATCCTCTTTCCTGTGAATCTGTAGCAATTTTTCTGATGAGCTTAAATGAAACCGAATATACTGAATGGATAGAAAGAGGAGGAGGTAGAGAGGTAACGTCAAAGTCTTTTCCTATAACTTCCAGATAAGAAAATCCCCTCTTTATAAACTTTTTTGAAACTCCAAAGGAAGAGATATCTCCCACGTAAACCACTCCGTGTCTTTCAGACTCTTCTATCCCTTTGATTACAGCTTTTTCTATCTCTTCAATTGAAAAGGACTGTCTTTTCCCAATTATCCAGAGAAGCCAGTCAAAGAAGGAAGCAAATTTGTCTGGAGAGAAGCTCAAACTTGAAAGCTCTAAGTGTGTATGGGCATTGACAAAGGGAGGGTATAGAACACCTTTTAAATTCAGCTCTTTCTGAAAATTTCCTTCCGGTTTCCTCTTATAGTAGCCATCTATCCTGCCATCTTTGACTACAACGTACCCGTTCTTTATCGCTTCTATATCAGGAGTTACAATCCAGTCTGCCTTTATCAGGATTTTCACAGGAATATCCTCTTACGAAGTTGATTGCGTCCTCGATGGTTTTAATTCTGCCGATTGCCTGGAGCTCCAGCATTTTCTTTTTGATTACTCCAACGCATCTATTGGGTTTATCAAAGCCCTTGATTTCCATAATCTCTCTTCCAGAGAGAAGAGGTTTTAGGTCTTTTAACCTTTCTCTGTAAAACCTCAGTAGAAAATGGATAAAGTCTATAAATTCATCAACTCCTTTCTCCATTTCAGTAGAAGTAGCCATCCAGTCAGCAACGCTATGAAAAAGAGTGTGAAAGCTATAGGCTTGTGTGTCCCTGAAGAACCTGTAAATGGCTCTGTCCGAGAGTTGTTCTTTTTTAAAGAGATTGTAGAGGAAGAAAGGTCTTAAATGGTGTCTAATAACTTTAAATCCAAGATTCACAGCTCTTTTCCCGAGTCCAAGCCTTATGAAGGCTTTCTTTGCTATCTCAGCTCCTACCTTATCATGGTTGTAAAAGGTCAGTTTGCCATCCTTCTCTTTAACTGTCAGAGGTTTCCCGACATCGTGGTATAGAGCAACGAGTTTCAACTCTTCTTCTCCAATCTCTTCAGAGAACTCCAGAAGTATTTCCTCTTTTTTCTCAAAACAGTAGTTTTCTAAGAATTCTACTGTTCGGAACGTGTGTTCTTTAAGGTTGTACTGATGGAGTCCGGAAGGAGGAATTTTTTCAAGGTCTGATAATTCAGGGAAAATGCGAACAAAAGCATCTAAATAATCAAGATCTCTAAAGGCTTCTGCTGATCGACCGGTTTTGAGGATCTTTATAAGTTCCTCCTTTATTCTTTCAACAGCACTTTCTTCCAACTTTTCCGAATTCGCCCTTGACTGTTCAAGAAAGGAAGAGTGGTATTCAAAATCAAGAAGAACTTTTAACCGGACACCACGAACAATCCTGACCGGGTCATCCGTTATGGATGTCGCAGCAACTGGTCTTATCAATCCTTTTTGAAGATCCTCAAATCCACCAAAAGGGTCAATCAGGAGAACGTCATCGTTAAATGGGAGAAAGAGCTCCGAAATATCGACAGCAATTGCATTTATTGTAAAATCCCTTTTAAGGAGGTCTTCTTTTACGGTTTTTCCGTAAAGGTTGCTGATGTCAATGCGGAAGTCATTGCCTATGAATGTAACAACGGTTTTCTCTTTTTCAAATGTGAATGAGGATAGATTTAAGGCTCTGGAAACACAATTTTTGACTTTTGAAAGATCGTCAGGAGTCGTAATGTCTATATCAACGGATTCCTTTGGAACTCTTAAAAGCCTATCTCTGACGAAGCCACCAACAAGGTATGCCTTTTCAAAACAGGCTGCTATCTTCTCAACTACGGGGTGGTAGAAGGTAAGTTTGTGTACTCTCTTTTCCATAAGGGAGATTATATAGGATGGAAACTGTAATCGAAGCGGTTAATCTCTGGAAGGTTTATGAGACAGAGACAGATCGAGTTGAAGCGCTAAGAGGAATAAACCTGAAATTGAAAAAGGGAGAGTTTTCTCTGCTGATGGGAGCTTCCGGTTCCGGGAAATCGACCCTTCTCCATATTCTTGGAACCCTCGATAAACCTACAAAAGGGGAAGTTCTTTACAAAGGAAAGAATCTCTTTCAGCTAAAAGATAGGGAACTTGCCATTTTCAGAAACAAGAAAATAGGCTTTGTTTTTCAGTTTCATTACCTTATCAATGAATTAACAATCCTTGAAAATGTAATGGTTCCTTTGCTTCTCTCAGGGGTAGGTAAGTTAGAGGCAAGAGAACGAGCGATGGAGTTATTGCACGTTATAGGACTTGGGCATAGATTATCTCACAGACCATTTGAGATTTCTGGCGGAGAAAAGCAGAGAGTTGCTATTGCACGGGCTTTAGTGAACTCTCCCGAAGTTGTCTTAGCAGATGAACCTACTGGAAACCTTGATACCGAAACCGCAACCTCCGTTGTTACCCTCATGCAGAAGCTCAACCGAAAGTTTGGCATTACCTTTTTGATAGCAACCCACAATAGAGAGCTGGAAAAGTTTGCTGATAACGTATACTTTATAAAAGACGGCATTTTAACTAATAAAACCTATTGAAGGAGTGTGTATGTTTGAAAGATTTACAGCAAAGGCAAGACAGATAATTATCAAATCAAAAGAGCAGGCTGTCGTCCTGAGGTGTGAGAAATTAGGAACTGAGCATATTCTTCTAACTCTTCTCAAAGAAGATGAGATAACAAATCAAATATTGGCGAAATATAACATTTCAAAGGCGAGAATTCAGGAAATTATCATATCTCAGATTCAGCCTGTAAGTTACGAAGTTGATGTCAACACCATTACATTCTCGACAGAGGCAAGGAGAGTCCTTGAGCATGCTCTCGAGGAATCCAAAATCTTAGGACATGCTTACGTTGGACCAGAGCATCTCTTCATAGCCCTTGCCAAGGAAAGGCTTGGACTTGCAGGAAGGATTCTCAGAAGCTATGGTCTTGATCACTACACCCTCAGAAGAGAGGTTTCCAATCTCCTGAAGGGAATTGCAAGGGAGAGGAAAACTACAAAGAGAACATCTACGCCAAACCTTGATAAGTTTGGAAGGGATCTTACAAAGCTTGCAGAGGAAGGCAAACTTGATCCGGTAATAGGAAGAGAGAAGGAAATTGAAAGGGTTACCCATATTCTTGCAAGGCGCAGGAAAAACAACCCTGTTCTCATTGGCGAGCCCGGCGTTGGTAAGACTGCAATTGTTGAAGGACTTGCCCTGAAGATTTCAAAGGGTGATGTGCCTGAAAAACTTAAAGACAAAAGAATAGTATCTCTTGATATGGCTTCTCTCATTGCAGGAACCAAGTATAGAGGTCAGTTTGAAGAGAGACTAAAAGCTATTGTTAAGGAACTTGAGAATAACAAAGACATAATCCTTTTTATTGATGAAATTCATACTTTAGTTGGGGCTGGAGCTGCAGAAGGCTCAATGGATGCTTCAAACATATTGAAGCCTTCTCTCTCAAGAGGTGAGATTCAGGTAATTGGTGCAACAACGATTGACGAGTACAGGAAGTACATAGAGAAGGATGGAGCTCTTGAAAGGAGATTCCAGCCTGTAATGGTTGAGGAACCTTCTATTGAGGATACGATTGAAATTCTCAAAGGACTCAAGCCAAAATTTGAAGAGTTCCACAACGTTAAGATAACAGATGGAGCTATCGAGAGGGCAGTTAAGCTTGCCGTGAGATACATAAACGACAGAAAACTGCCCGATAAGGCAATAGACATCATCGATGAGGCTGGAGCAAAGGCTCAACTTCAGGCAAGTCGGAAAGATAGCAGAGTTGAAATGCTCGAAAAGGAAGTCGAAAAGGTTAAATCTCTAAAAGAGGAAGCTCTTGCAATGGCAGAGTATGAGAAAGCCCATTACTACAAGCAGCAGGAGCTTTCCCTCCTTGCGGAGCTTGAAGAACTGAAAAGAGAGCTTAAACAGAAACGGAAGGAAAAGAAAATAGTTATAAACGGATCGAAAGTTGAAGAAATTGTTGCGGTCTGGACAGGAATACCTGTACAGCAGCTTCAGGAGAAAGAGGCTGAGAAACTGCTTAAACTTGAAACCGAGCTCCACAAGAGGGTTGTAGGTCAGGAAGAGGCAGTCAGAGCAGTTGCAAAGGCTATCAAACGTTCAAGGCTTGGCATAAGAAGCAACTCACAGAGACCCATTGGTTCTTTCCTTTTCCTCGGACCAACAGGTGTTGGTAAAACTGAGCTTGCAAAAGCCCTTGCCGAGACGCTCTTTGGTGATGAGAAGGCAATGGTTAGAATTGACATGTCCGAATACATGGAGAAACACACAGTCTCAAGACTTATCGGCGCACCTCCGGGATACGTTGGATACGAAGAGGGTGGTCAGCTCACAGAAGCTGTTAGAAGGAAACCCTATACTGTAATTCTCTTAGATGAGATAGAAAAAGCCCATCCTGACGTTCTAAATATTCTTCTCCAGATAATGGAAGATGGAAGGCTCACAGATGGACTTGGAAGGACAGTTTCGTTTACAAACACGATACTCATCATGACTTCAAACCTTGGAGCTAAACACCTCATTTCTTCCCAGAAAGGAATGGGATTTGAGATAGCTGATGGAAAGGAAGAGGAACGTTCCTTTGAGAGGATGAAATCCTTTGTTCTGGATGAGGTTAAACGTTACTTCAAGCCTGAATTTATCAACAGGCTCGATGGAATAATCGTCTTCCATCCTCTCACAAAAGAGGATGTCAAGGAGATTGTAAGGAAACAGGTAGAAAGACTCAACGAAGAGCTCAAAGAGAGAAACCTTCAGGTTCACGTTACAAACAGGTTTATAGAATACGTTGTTAACAGAGAGTTCAAGAAAGAGTATGGTGCAAGAACAATAAGACGAGCTCTCCAGACTCTCATTGAAGACAGGCTTACAGATGAAATACTGATGGGAAGGTTTACAGAGGGTGGAAATGTTGTCTTTGACGTAACACCAAAAGGAAGGATCTCTGTAAGAGAGAAGAAGGAGAGAAAGAAGAAAGAGACAACAGGAGTATAAAGAATGCGACGGTTTAAAGTCGATAAGGTCAGCGGTGGTGTGGCTTACCTGCGGGGACAGGAAGCCCGCCACGTTTTAAAAGTTTTAAGATTAAGAAAAGGCGATGAAATAATAATCTTCGATGGAGAGGGAAAGGAGTACTTAGCAGAAATTGAAGCTGCTTCCCCAACTTCAGTTAGACTTAAAGTCCTTGAAGAGATAAACATAAACAGAGACAGCCCTTTAAGGGCTATTCTTTACATGGGATTGACAAATAAACTTCAGAAGTTTGAGCTGGCAATTCAGAAGGCAACAGAGTTGGGTGTAACAGAAATTGTGCCTGTAATCTGTAAACGGTCATCAAATGCCCAGAATGTTAAAAACTGGGAAAACAAATTGAGAAGATGGAAAGAAATAGTAATAAACGCAGCAAAACAGTGCGGAAG
>OFBV01000132.1_pt1 | contig 9507 bp, 10 predicted proteins | sample 1520691 | NCBI WGS metagenome assembly OFBV01 (sample SAMEA3696450, study PRJEB22514) | metagenome | biome: water; feature: marine; material: hydrothermal vent | place: Pacific Ocean | collected 2014-08-16 | depth 1514 m | reverse complement strand
ACTACAAAGACCTTAGACAGGCGGTATTACGTTCTGGAGAGGTTTATACGGGTTCCCATGCTTTTAGGGTTAACTACGTTAAGGAGAGATTGAAGGAGCTTAAATCTCAAGGGTATTCAGAAAGGGAAGCACTCCAGAAGATTGAATATGAGATAGGACATTCAAGGATTGAAATGAGTGCTTATTATTCGAGGGGGTAGGAAACTAATGACCCGAAAAGACCTGATAGACAGAGTTGCTGAAAAGTTTGGATTAAAGAAAAAAGAAGCTGAGGCTATTGTGAAGTTTATTTTTCAGGAGATAGCTGAGACTGTGAAGAGAGGGGAAAGAGTATCCATTCAGGGATTTGGAGCTTTTGAGTTAAGGGAGCTGAAGGAGAGAAAGATAAGGAACCCGAGAACGGGAGAAGTGATGGAGATTCCTGTAAGGGGGAAAGTGGTATTTATTCCGAGGTTGTAAGATAGATTAAGAATCTGAAAATCCTCTCCCCTCCTTCGGCAGGAAGGGGATATGAGGGGGAATTAGGGATAGGGCTATGCTCCAAATCTATATGTGAATTTGATTTATATGAACCTGTTAAAAAGAAAATTGGTAAGCTCTAAATACCTTATTTCTAGCAAATATTTAAATGCAGGAGATGGTTTGTTTTTTGTAAGGAAAGATAGATATTTTAAATCTTCTCCTAGATTTTTAACGCTTCTAATTATACAATCTTCCTTTCCTTTCTTTTTCTCAAAGAAACTGGTATACATTATGCCTTTATCAAGGGGAGATGCATTTCTTAGTTTACTATTGAGATTTTTTCTAATTAAAATCCAATTTCCTTTATTGTCAGTAACAAAAGTGTCATATTCTTTTTCGTCTTTAAATCCATACTCATGTAAATGTCTGCTAATTTCTACTGTTTTTTCCTGAGGAAAAATATGTTCAATGCTTAACTTTCCGGAAATATTTTCGTTTAAGATGATATTTTTAAGCGCTTCTTTGTCATATTCTTGAACTGTAAAAATGGGATTTTTTGAGATATTACCTTCAAGTTTTTCACATTCATATTCTCCGTAAATGTATTTAAAATGAGCATAATATTCCAAATAATTACATCTGTATTCTTCTAAAAATCCAAATGCATTTATTATTCCTTCTTCAGAGGGGGAATTAAATGCTTTTCTCCAGGCATTCTTAAATGTTTGAACAGGCTCTTTTCCAGCTTTCCATACAGCAAGCTCTAAAAGTTCTATTAGATTAAGAACGGAGATTGGGGTATTTTCCTCTCTATATTCTATTTTCTTGAGCTTTCCCAAAAGAAACTCTCTAATATCCCGATTCCTGATATTAGTTAATATGTTTTCTTCGAGACGTTTTTTCTTTTCTTTGAAGTATTCTGATAAACATTCGTGATCTCTGTCCCAAGAAAAACGTCTATCTTCAAATTTTAGATTGGGAAATTTTGCATGTAATTTTGTTAAAAAAGCATATGTTTGTGGGGATGGTTTTAGAAGTTTGAAAACAGAAGCAAAACTATAACTGTGTAGATTTCTAATAATGTAGAAAAATAGTTGATTAATTTCATCAATTATTTTTAAATATTCATTGATGGATTCTTTTAAATTTTCTATATTAGTATATTTGGTGTGCATATTTGGTGTACTATTTGGTGGGAAACGGGAAGAGGTTGATTTTCTTGCTTTTTTACCGAACTTAACCAACCTCTTACCCGAACTTAACCAACCTCTTACCCGAACTTAACCAACCTCTTACCCGAACTTAATTTGTATCTTTACTTCGGATTTTGATTGGTATAAATTTTATTGAGAATAAATGTCTTAGGAGGTGACTGATTGCCGAACATTAGTCAGTTAAGATCCAAGTCAGGAAATCCGAAGCTTATAGATGTTAAGCCGAAACTTGACCATAATATAACGATTGCTGGATTACTTGTAACTGATGCTCACAGTGTTCAAAAGAAAGTAAAAAGAGAAGAAAAAGGAATTCTTAAGGGTCTTTTGGTAATTACTAAGAGAATATCCTCTGGTATGGTTTATATAGCTAGTGGAACGGAGTTTCCTAATGCTGAAGCTGTAGATTTATTGCTGTATCTAATTTGGTATTTAGAAGAAAATAATTGGGAAAGAGTTTTAGAAATTGAGAGTCTAAATAGAATAGCTAAGGAGGTTTTTGGAGTTAAAAGACTGGGGAAAAATGATATCTTGAGGCTTGAGAGATTACTTACTATGTGGAAATTCTATGGTTATTATTTCCCAAATTCGTTTGTATGGCAGGGAAAAAAGGTGACTGCTCAGTTTGGAGTAATAGAGAATTGGAAAATTATTCCTCAAGGAAGAGGAAAACCATCAAAAATTAGAATTACTTTTGATGAAGATTTCATAAAAATATGTAAAGAGACTGATTGGTATCGCCGTCCACCTTGGTTGGAGGTTAAGAAATTACGTAGGGAAATATCCAAAACTCTTTATCTCTTGGCTCTTGAATATAAACCTAATGAAAAAGCTAAAAGTTGGAATATTTATATTGATAGCGATATAAAGTTTTGGTATCGCAATACATTCAACTCTCTTGCTAAACATCTTTATCCCAAGTTGATAATAGAAGGTCGACTGAAACCTGCCATAGAGGAAATCAATAAAGAAACCAACCTCAAAATGAAACTTTATCAAACTGAGGAAGGAAATTATGCCATCTCTGTCGAAGAAGTAGCCCCACCCGGATCTGAGAAGATAGAAATTCCTTTTGAGAAGCTTTCCGATGAAGATAAAGCTATCCTCATTGCATATGTTGAAGCTGTAGCTGAAGAGAAAAAAATCAAGAATATCTGGGGATTTCTGCGTTCTATGACTTCAAGGCAGGTTAAAAACTGGCTAAAGAAAGCTAAGGATTACTTTGAAAAAGAGATTAAGGCTGACAGTGAAACAGAGCTTATCGAAAAACCCAGGCTTCTGGAGATATTAAGGGATTGGGGAAGAAAAAAGCTGGAGGGGAAAGAAATCCTTTATAAGACTTACTTTGGTGAGGGCAAACTTCTTAAAGCCTATGAGAATAATAAAAAAGTTGTCTTTAAATGCGTTGATAGGATAGTGGCAGATCTTCTTAAGAAGTATGCGGAAGAACTTAAGGAGGTATTTCGTAAAGAAGTGATTTTTGAAGAAATTTAACTGGTTACCTCGATCAGATACTCAAAGGAGTTGAAGAAAGGGTGAGGGAAAGAGAAAAATTGCTGTTGTTTATTGGCTATATCTCTGACGTAGTCTTTGTCTGAGTCTTTGGTTTTTGTTATTGACATAGAAATAAACTTATGTTTTTCTCTATGTCACAGACTTTGACATTGACATTTACAGAGCGGGTTTTTATTTTTTATTACCTATTACCATTATTACTAATGAAAGAAAAAGGAGAGGTATTGATGGAAAGAAAGGTAGAGATACTTGCATCTGACACAGGTTACAGCACGGTCAAGTGTGCCTACCTTGACGAAAACGGAAGCGTAAAAACTTTCAAGTTTCCAACTGCGGTTGCTGAGTTTCCGTGTGAAATTCAGCCTGGAAGTCTTGGAGAAGTAAAGCCAATAGAGTATGAAGGACGTTATTACTTTGTTGGAGAGGAAGCTTTGAAATTTGAAAAGTATCTACGTCCTACCTATACGGAAGAATTTTCAGTAGTTTACAGTCCACTTCTTCTTCATGAGGCTTTCAGGAAAGAGGAAATTTTGCCAAATGTTGTTTGTCTATCCATAGCTCTAACTGAGTATGACAGGGAAATTAGATTTTACGATTCCTTTAAGAAAAAGGTAGTTAAGGGTAAAAAGAATGAGCTAATGCAGCAGTATTGTTCACATTTTAAAGTCAACGAAAGGGATTTTGAGCAAGAAGTTATTGTATTGCCACAAGGAGTAGGTATTTGGCTTGACCAGGGAGCTCCAGAAGATGCTATCATCATAGACATTGGTGATAGGACTGTTGATGTGGTTTGTGTTTCTGAGGGTAAAACTCTTGGAGCTCCCTGGACAAGAGGTTACAACGATAAAGGAGCTATACAGATAGTTAATCTATTGGGAGATTATATCAGAGACAAGTTTGGAGTAGAGTTACATACTACGAAAGTTAAGAAGATCCTTGAGACGGGTAAGTTTAAATATCGTGGGGAAGAAAAGGATCTTACAGAAGTTATTGAAAATCTCAAAATTCCTTATGCGGAGAGAACTCTTGTAGATATTCTCTCTGTTCCTGTCATTAACTCGCTCTACGAAGAGCACGGAAATCTTATAGTTGCAGGAGGAGGAGCTTATTATCTGTCCAAAGAGATAGTGGAAGCTTACGGTATTAAAATTCCAGAACAACCTGAATTTTCTAACGTTAGAGGATTTTTAAAGAAATTAACGGAAGCATGATTTGAGGCAGGCTTTTACATTTCTTTCTTCAATTCAACTATTATCAGAATTTTTTGCAGGAGGAACAAGTGAAGGTTAAGGTAGAAGTACGTAATGCTTACATTGACCTTGGAATAGATAAGAAGTTTGTAAAGCTTTTGTTTCCCAGAGGTTTTTTTACTTTATTGGTTAATGAGTTGCTTGAAGATTATGTTAGTGAAATAGAAAAGAAAAGTAGTAGTAAACTTGAAATTTTAGAACGTCTTTATACTTCGGTCTACGGCGATAAGAGTAACTGGAGTGGGACAGTTTGGGATGCCTTTGAGTCTGCAAGAATGATTCTAACGCAGTTTGGAGAAGTTAGACTGTTTGATACCAGTAAAAATAGCTTTCCGGCAGATAGTTATCCAGCTGTCGAGATTCAGAAATCTGAAGAAGGAAAAAAACTGGTAGAGGTAAAAAAGGAAGTGCAGAAGCAGGAACCAGTTCAGGAGGTTCAAAAAATTCGGGAACAAAAATCAAAGCAAACGGAAAAAGCTCAGGAGCAAAAGCTGGGAATAGAATACAATGAATTAGAAGCCTCGGTCGGGGAAGCTTTTTCAGAAAGAGTTTCAGAACAGCAAAAGAAGGTTGATACTCAAAAGGTCAAAGAATTTTTAATGGAGCTGGAAAATAAATTTGCTCCGAGAGTAAAAAAAAGAGAGTAGTATTTTTCTAAAACAAGAGGAATAGAAGGTTACGGATGGTCAAAAACCGCCTGGTGGGTGTGACCATCCTGAAGAGGCGGAATAAAAATACCCCACCCGGAACTGCAATTGGTGCAGTTCTGTTAGAAGAAAAAAGATGGACATAAAGGCACTTCTTTGTAATGGAATCAGAACTGAAGAAGAAGAGAAGTCTTTTCGTTTACTTGTGAAAAGATTGTGTAAAGATGTTGATAGACTTTATGAATCAATTTTCAAACGTAAAAGTAAGAAAGAACGTCCATCATGGATGGATGAGGAAGAAATAGCAGGAGAAATAGTTCTTCTCCTTTTTGAAAAGAGAAATTACATTTGTAGTAGAGAAAAAGTTACTTTTTCCTTGTTACGAAGGATAATTAAGAATCACTTTATAGATAAGATAAAAGCATCTTTTAGATTTCAGGAAGTTTCTAAAACCTCTACTTTTTCGGATAATACTAATGAAAATGGTCGACTGATGATAGAGGATGAAGTTGACAATCCTACTCTAACCATAGAATATATTCTGGTAGATGAGTATGTGGATTTTTTGAGGGAAAACTTAACAGATAGGGAGAAAGAAATACTTTGTTTTGAAGTTTTTAATGTTCAGGGAAGAACTGAAAATAACCCTTTTCTTTCTCAGCTTTCAAGAGATGCTCGGTATCAGGCCTGGAGTAGATTAAAAAGGAAAATAAGAAAAATCTTTTCAGAAGAACTTCTAAACACAGAAGATATTTCTCCAGAATTTGCCTTGGTTTTTGTGGATAGGGTAATGTCAGAAATCTGCGAAAAAATCGTTAAAGAATAATTAAGAAAACTTTTTATGGAGGAATATGATGGGAATTTTAAAATCTTTACTTGACAGTTACGAAAGAGATGTAAAAGGTTGGCCGGATTCTGAAGTCAATGAAGGAGTTTCTACTCTCGTCCAAATTCCAGAAGAATTTAGGAAGCCCTGTTTATCTATAGAGAAACCGGTTCATGATGTTCAGGAAGGTTTTATTTTTGAAGTGGAAACAGAGAACTTACCTGTCTTGCTGGTAGTCGTTGAAAAGCAAAGAAAGGTAGTTAAAGTGGCACTAATGTGTGATCAGTGGGAACTGGCAACAGAAAGGGATGTTCTGGTTGACTTTTCACATCCTATAAGGAATATGTGGATAGTAGAAACCGATATTGTTTATACTCTTCCTCTGTCGGTTCTAAAGAACTTTTCTTTCTCTGGAAGACTTAATGAAGGTGACCTGAGAATCGTTAAGATGGCTGTTAATGAAGAGGAAATACCTCTTTATAAGAGGGGAAGAGGTTATAACGATCCGATTCACAGAAGATTTAAAGAAATAGAGATGGAAAGAATGACTGCTATTTTTGAGACTTTAATGAGGAAGAAAGAGAAGACGGAAAGTGTCATTATTGAATTTTCTCCTGAATTTAAAGAAATGCTTGTATTTGAGAAAGAAGATTTAATGGTGGCATCATCTCATCAGGAGAATTTTGAAACTGAATCTTTTCAAGGGCTTTTCATTGCTGATGAAAGTAAGGTTGTAATTCTGCCCAAGGAAGACCTTTATGGAAAGAGAGGAAGGATAAAGATAAAACTGAGGCAATTTCCTGTTGAAATATACAGAGGCATTTTGAAGGATATAGAAATCAGAAATTGCGATAGAGAATTGTTCGAAGTCATTAGAAATGTGGAGGTAGAAATTGACAATCTCTTCGCCTCTAATCAGGATTCTTCGCAGGAGAGATTATAAAACAGCATCTATTTTTCTCAATGGAATTTTGAAAGGAACTCTATCCTTTCGAAGTGAGGATGTCCTCAACTGTCTCAAGAGTGGTTGCCCTGAGATAGAGTTCCTGGCTGTGAAAATCTTAAAGAAATTCCCCGGTAGATTTAAAAAGGAGGAGATAAAAGAATTTTTAGAAATGGAAGAGGAAGAGGTCAATTCTTTTTTGAAAAATAGGGCAGTTGAATTTATTTTTCCTGTGGTTAGTGAAAAAGGTGGAAAGATAGCTAAAGGGATAGCTGTTCAATTAGATAGCAATAGGGTAATATCTAATAATGAAAAGGTGGTCTCAATTCCTCTTTTAGAAAAAGGATATTTGGTATTTTTTGATAGTAAGTTTGAAGGTAATTCTTTTCAGGCTCCTTTTTTAGTGGCTGTATCTCTTGGAAGTTATCCCCGGGGATACCTTCTGACTGGAACCGTTGACAGCAATGGAGAAATCTATGCCGATAAGATAGAGGAAAAGCAAAGAATTGCCAATGAGAATGGTAGAGTTCTCATTTATGGGGGTAATGTAATGCCACTTATTAAGATTTTTAAGGAAAGGAAAATAGATCTTCCATTGCTTTTGTCCACGACTTCTGATATTTCTTCTTTGCACAGATTGTGTAGAGCGGCAAACATGAATGTTGAAATGGTTCAGAGACTTACAGGTGTGGCGGAAAACGAGTTTCTTTTTTCTCTTCCCCAATATATTCCCGTTGAAAAAAACTGGTGCGATTACGTTTTGGATGCCAGAGAGCATTTTTACAAACTTAAATCTATCGTGGAAAACTCTATAGATAGAGCAGTCTTTCACGTTGCGTTGCGTATGCCTTCTCCATTGGCGATGGGAATAGGAGCCTCTATTGGAACTGGTAAGATTCCTCTTGCTCTTTACCATTTTGAGTCTGGAAAGTATGTAAGAATGATTGATTTAACCGAGAATTCACGAAAAATAAAGAAGAGAAAAAACGTTTGGAACAGTATAGCAGTAAGTAAAGATATAAGGTATGAAAATAGTAAAAGTTGTGTTGTAGGAATTCAGCTTGCTTCTCATCAGATAGAGGGAAGGGCTTTAGATGAGTTGATAGAAACTGTAAGAGGAGATCTTTTCTTTATAGAACATAGAGAGCACGTAGGGGCTCTTCCAATGGATTCAAACTGGACAGAAATAGTGGCTGAAATTAACAGTGCAATTGCAGACATTCATAAGGAATACTCTGAAATTCATATCGTGATGAGTGTTCCGGTAGTTGTGGCTTTTGCTCTTGGAATGGCACTCGGACACTACTGGAACATTAATCTTTATCAGTTTGACAATGTCAAGGGTAAATATGTCAACGTGGTAAATCTGAAGGAGATTCCTGTTGCGTAGGGGAAAATTTGTTACAATTCAATTGAAGTTCTTTGAAAGTTGAATAAAGGTTTCAGGGCAAAAAGGGGAGTTAGGATTACCTAAAAGCTAAAAATTTTATTTACGACTTTATAGAAAAACGACGGGCTAAAACCCCGCTTTTTAAAGCGGGGATACAGCCCGACACCCCGAAGGGGTGTTGACTTTGAACCAGTAATAGCTTACCATAAGAACATGATAGAAGCTAAACGCACCAAGGGTTGTGTCTATCACACAGCATACCATATAGTTTGGATACCGAAATACAGGAAATCAATTTTGGTAGGAAAGGTAGCAAAGAGACTGGAGATCCTGATCTACGAGATAGCCGAGAAATACAGTTTTGAAATTCTTGCACTAGAGATAATGCCCGACCACGTTCACCTTTTCGTTTCTGCTCATCCGAAATTTGCTCCAGCTACACTCGTTAAACTATTCAAAGGAATAACAGCAAGGAAACTGTTTAAGGAATTTCCAGAGCTTAAGAAAAGACTCTGGGGTGGACACCTTTGGACACCATCCTACTACGTTGGAACTGCTGGAAACGTGTCTGCTGAAACGATTAGGAGATATATAGAAGAATGTCAAGGAAAGTAAAAAGAGCAATCGTTTTTGAACTTTCTCGTTTAACGGAAGAACAGGAGATAATACTTGGATATTTAACCTACCACGCTGGAAGACTCTGGAATCAAGCTAACTACCTTGTGAGAAATAAGTTAGCTAAACCTCATAAGTTTGACCTGTACAACAAGCTTAAAGATACTTCCATACATTTACGTTCCCTGCAATCTCGCTCAGCTCAGATAGTCCTTGAAGAACTATCAAGAGGATGGATTAACTTCTTTAGATTTTTGGAAAACCCTGAAAAGTTTAAGGAAAAAGGGATAAACGTAGTTAGACCACCGAAATTTGTAAATCCTGATATTCCTCACAGAGTAGTAACGTGGGATAAGACAGGATTTAGTATAGAGGGAAGTAGAGTCAGACTGTCAATTTCAAGAAGTTTAAAAAAGCATCTATTAGAAAAGTTCGGATTCTCACCAGAATTTTTGTGGATAGAGACAGGATACAAGGAGTTAGAGAAACTTAGGGTTCTTAATGTTCAAATAGTTCCGTATAAGTCCTATGGATACGTAAGCTTTAAACTTGTAGTTGTGTATGAAGAAGAATCTCCTGAAGTTAAAGCGAGAGGAAACAAGGTATTAGCAATAGACTATGGAAAAACAAACTTTGCAACCTGTG
>OFBV01000131.1_pt1 | contig 9574 bp, 9 predicted proteins | sample 1520691 | NCBI WGS metagenome assembly OFBV01 (sample SAMEA3696450, study PRJEB22514) | metagenome | biome: water; feature: marine; material: hydrothermal vent | place: Pacific Ocean | collected 2014-08-16 | depth 1514 m | reverse complement strand
GGGGTAGCGGGTAGGGAATAGCGGGTAGGGAATAGCGGGTAGAGGTCTACCCCCTATAACCTAATCCCTAACCCCTAATCCCTAACCCCTAATCCCTAACCCCTATAACCTAATCCCTAACCCCTACCCCCTATAACCTATCTCCTACCTAACTTGTGTTCTGCGTAAGGTTAGTTATTTATTATTAAATTCTAAATTAGCAACATGGGCCTTGGTTAAAGCTAGTTCTTTTTCTAAGTTTTTGACATGTTCTTTGGTGCGGACAAGCATAGCCTCTAAAAAGGCAGCGTGTTTGCGTGCTTTTTTAAGGGCATCTTCTATGACTTGCATTTTGTGAAAGTCTTTATACCATTGAGAGCCTAGCATAGAGCTAATGATTTTGGTTATGGGTTTTTTCTTTAAAACGACAATGAAAAAGTCCTGTTCTCTTAAAAGGATTTCTAAATAAAGAGGCAAGTGTTGGTTAAAACTTAAAAAAGAGATGGCTTCTATAAAGGTTTCAGGGATAAAGGTATGAAAGTGAATGGGAAAGTTTATGGCCTTTAAAAAATGCAGTCTTTTTTCAAATTCTTTGGGGGCAGTAATTTTTTCTACTTTTTCAATCCATTCTTTGTAGTGTTCTTCGGTTGTGTCTTTTCCCTTAAAATCGGCAATAAGGTGGTCTAGGGTAGTTAGTTGTCTTTCACGGTCAAAGGTATAGCGTTTATCAGGCAAGCTGTAAAAAAGAACGCCATTGGGCTTTAGTTTTTCTAGATGGCTTACAATGGTGCCTAAAGGATTTGGTGTATGTTCTAAAAAGTTTAGGGCGATAATAAAGTCAAGGCTTTCTTTTTTTAAAAAAGGCAGAGCTGCACCATCACCTTTTATGTCTACAAAGAATTTTCCTTTCCTTTCAGGATAGCATTCCCTTAATTCAGAGGGTAGTCTTATGTCTATATAAAAACATTTTTTCACACCTGCATAAAGAGGCAAGGGTCTGTCTAGGGGGCCAATTTCTATGCCTACCCCTTTGAGATAAAAATAGCTTAAAAAGTTAAGGTTGTAATTGCGCTGTTCTGTTAAGTGAGGATGCATCCGTCTAGGCCCTTTCTTTGTTTTTTAGGCTAATTGGTTAGCTCTATTGAGCAGGTTTGTCAATTGGGTTTGGGGGCTGAATGATAGAATAGGCTAAAAACCCGCTTTTAAAGCAAGAATACGGCCCAGAGGTTTTTTAAGCGTTGACAGCCATAAGTAAAAATGCTATTGAAGCGATATAGCATATATTATGCGCCGTTACTTCCTGGTAAGTTAAAGTTAAACTGAAAATTATGCATTTCCCCGAAGAGATATCTTTTGTTCCTTACACACCGGCAGCACTTCCTCCATCTCCCTGGCTTGTCCTTGCTCCCCATCCAGATGATGAAGCGATTGGCATGGGCGGAAGCATCCTTTTGGCGACGGCAAAGCATTTTGAGGTATTTGTGGTGTTTGTTACAAGTGGTGAGCTGGGAGGAGAGGCAGAAAGAAGAAAAAAAGAGGCCGAGAAGGCAGCGGCATTTGCCGGGATTAAAGAGATTTTTTTTTGGGATTTGGGGGATAGACAGGTAAGCAGAAAAAAAGAGCTTTTTTTAAGGCATTTTTTTTCTCTTTACCGTAAACTTACGCCTAAAACCATTTTTACACCTTCTCTTTTGGAGTTTCATCCTGATCACCGCGCCACGACTTTGTGGGTGTTTGAGGGATGGCAAAGAGAAAAGTATGAGGCCGCACTTTATCTTTATGAGATTTCTCGCCACTCTGAGGTAAATTGTCTTATAGATATATCAGCGGTGATAGAGAAAAAGAAAGAGTTTATTTCTTGCTATCAGAGTCAGCTAGCACAGTTGCCTTATTTAGAGATAGGTATTGCCCTTAATAGGAGCCGGGCCTTTCCTTTAACCCCTCAAGGCGTTACCCATGCCGAGGGATTTTTAGGAGATAGTGTTGGGCGCATTAAAAAGGAATTGAAGAGAAGATTAAAAGATTATTTTTCTCCTTTTAGTTTATGGTGGAAGGTTTGTCTGAGTGTGTTAGTTTAGGTCTGCGTTTTTTTAGGTATCTTAAAAGGTATGGCCTTAAGGCAAGTTTAGAAAAGGCCCTTTTTTGGTGGCGACTAAGGGTTAAGGCGGGTTATAAGTATCAACCCCCAGATATATCCCAGTGTAAACAAATATTAGCGCACTTAAAGCATAAGCCTTTAATCAGCGTTTTAATCCCCGTATATAACCCCTTTGCCCAGCATTTAAAGGCGTGTTTGGATTCAGTGTTAAATCAGCTCTATCCTTACTGGGAAGCGTGTGTTGTGGATGATGGTTCTAGAGATAAAAGGATAAAGGAGATTTTAGAGACATATAAAAGGAGGGATGCGCGGATTAAGGTGGTTTATCATGGCTGTAACAGGCATATTTCTTCTGCCTTAAATACCGCTTTAATGATGGCAAAGGGGGAGTTTGTTGCCTTACTTGACCATGATGATGAGTTGACTCCTGATGCCCTTTTAGAAGTAGCAAGGCTTTTAAATGCTTATCCGCAGGCAGATATGATTTATAGCGATGAAGATAAAATTAGTCCTTCTGGCAAATATATTCTGCCTCATTTTAAGCCTGATTGGTCACCAGAGCTATTTTTAGGCCAGATGTATACTTCGCATCTGGGAGTTTATAGAAAAAAATTGTTAGAAGAAATAGGTGGATTTAGAGAAGGATTTGAAGGCAGTCAGGATTATGATTTGGTGTTAAGGTTGAGCGAAAAAACAGACAATATTTTTCATATTCCAAAGGTGTTATATCACTGGCGTATTCATCAAGGTTCTGTTGCCTGTGGCAATCCGCACATAAAACATTATGCCTATCAAAATGCCCTTAAGGCTATAAAAGAGGCTTTAAAACGCAGAGGCGAAGGCGGATGGGTGGAGGAGGTTGAAGGGTTTGTGGGACGGTATTTGGTGCATTATCCTTTAAAAGGCGAGCCTTTAATTAGTATTGTGATCCCTACGCGGGATAAGGCTGATTTGCTAGAGAAGTGTCTGCGTTCGCTTGTAGAAAAGACAAGCTATAAGAGGGTTGAATTTGTCATTGTGGATAACGGCAGCAAGGAGGCTGATACTTTTAGGCTTTTTAAACGCTGGCAAGAGCGGCTAAAGGGGCAATTTAAGGTAGTGCGTTATGATATTCCATTTAATTTTTCGCTCCTTGTAAATCAGGGGGTAAAGGCAGCCGCGGGAGAGTTGATTTTGCTTTTAAATAACGATGTTGAGCTTATAGGCCCAGCTAGTTGGCTTGAGGAGATGGGGGGGTATGCTTTAAGAGAGGAGATTGGTTGTGTGGGGGCGGTGCTTCTTTATCCAGATAATACGATTCAACACGGAGGTATTTTTTTGGGGGTAAGTGGAGACCCAAGCCTACCACCTGTAGCTAGACATGCCTTTAAGGGACAACCTGCTAGCTATCCAGGCTATTTTGACCACTTGAAGGTGGTAACAAACTATGCGGCGGTAACGGCAGCCTGTATGATGGTAAGAAGGGAGCTGTGGGAAAAGGTAGGCGGTTTTGATGAAACATTGGCTGTTTCTTTTAATGATGTAGATTTTTGTTTGCGTCTTTTAAAAAATGGATATAGACATGTGGTGCTGCCGCATGTTAGGCTTTATCATTATGAATCAAAGAGCAGGGGATATGAGCAGACAAAGAGGGATAGATTGCGTTTTTTAAAGGAAGTATATATCATGCGTAAGCGATGGCAAGCGTATCTTGACCATGACCCTTATTTAAATCCTAATTTAAAGACGCTTGCCTTGCTTATGTGAAAAGAAGGTAGAAAATTGTAAGCTTGTTCAAGAGATTAGGCAGAGAAATGTTGACAACTGAATGTAATTTAAGTCCCTCTGAAAGGGAGATCTATGGAGAGGGAGTGAAAAAATGAAAGTGTATAAGATTATTGAATATGGTAGAGACATTTATAGATTTATTTCTATTCCTAAAAAGTTTATAGACTATGAGTTGGAAATCACCATAAAACCTATTAGAAAAAAGCAAGGCTCTATTTTTAGTGATTTTTTAAAAGATAAAGAAAAGGTACCGAGATATAAAAACTTTCCCCGGGAAGAACTTCATGCAAGGTAGGATATTCATAGACACGAACATTTTTGTATATGCGTTTCTTGAGCCTGAAAATTCTTTAGATAAACACAAGCATTTGCAGGCAGTTGATTTGCTTAATAGTATTCAAGAGTTCAATGTGTTTGTAAGTGTTCAAGTTCTTAATGAATTTTATAACAGTTTGTTAAAATATCAGATTGATGATAAAAAAATTCAACTTAAATTAGAACAACTCTTAGATGTCGTCGTTGTTGCTCCTTTGACATTAGATACTGTGAAAAATGCTTGGAAAATTAGATTAAAATATAAATTTTCTTACTATGACAGTTTAATAATAGCTTCAGCTTTGGAAAATAATTGTTTTATTTTGTATACAGAAGACATGCAGGATGGACAAGTAATTGAGGAAAAGTTAAAGATAGTAAATCCATTTGGAAGTGAAGTTGGACAGTAGATTAGTTAGCCTGTGTTCATCCAGAAGAATTAAAAGGCGCTTGCCTTTTGCTTATTAAAATTCTTTAAGGAGATTAAGTATGGATGAAGTAAGAATGAACAGCTGGTCATTGGAACAAAAGGAGGCAGAAAGCCGTAAGCTCATCCGAGAGGCCATTGAAAGGTATGGTAAGGATAAGATAGGAGTGGCCTGGTCAGGCGGAAAGGACTCTACAACCGTCCTCCATTTAATTAAACAGGAGTTTGGAAGCGTAATTATCCCCGTAGTTTTTATTGATACCTCCGTAAAGTTTCCTGAAATCTATGCCTTTAGAGATAAACTGGCAAAGGAGTGGAAGTTAGATTTGATAATTGCTAAAAATGAAGAGGCTTTAAAAACGATAAAAATCGCTGCCAATAAAAAGGAGTGCTGTTTTTTGCTAAAGACAATTCCTTTGCGGCAAACAATTGAAGAAAATGGCTGGGAGGCCTTGATTACCGCGGTGCGGTGGGATGAACAAGAGGCACGCAAAGACGAAGTTTATCTTTCACCCCGCAAAGAACCACCTCATGTGCGTGTTCATCCTATCTTGCACTTTCGGGAAATGGATATCTGGGACTACATAAGGAAATATAATGTGCCTTATTGTGAGCTTTATCATAAGGGTTATCGTTCCTTGGGCTGTATGCCCTGCACAGTTTTAAACCCTAAAGGAACAGAAAGAAGCGGTAGGGACCAAGAGAAAGAGGAAATTATGCATAAATTACGAGAATTAGGTTATTTTTAGGAGATAGACCCATGTCAAAGACAGTAATTATTGGTTTGGACGGAACACCTTATTCTTTGCTGTTAAATTTAATAAAGCAGCATAAGTTGCCTTATATGGCGCAGATTTTTGCGCAAGGGTATTTTGGTGAGACCACTGTTTGTCTTCCAGAGATATCTTCTGTCTCTTGGACTTCTTTTATGACAGGAACAAATGCAGGCACACATGGTATTTATGGCTTTGTAGATTTAAGGCCTGGCACTTATGATTTTTATTTTCCTAATTTTACCGATTTAAAAGTGCCTACTTTGTTTGATGTGCTTGGCCAGCAGGGAAAACAGGTAGTGGTGATTAATCTTCCTGCTACTTATCCCGCACGCCCTATAGCAGGGGTGCTGATTTCTGGCTTTGTGGCTATTGATTTAAATAAGGCCGTTTATCCTTTGTCTCTTTTGCCTAAGTTGAAGGCGTTTAATTATCGGATAGATATAGATACGACCAAAGCAAGAAATGATCCGGATTTTTTATTTAAGGATTTGGAGATAACGCTAAGTTTAAGGGAAAAAGTGGTGGATTATCTCTGGGAGCACCAAAGTTGGGATTTGTTTATGGTCGTTATTACTGGCACTGACCGGCTGCAGCATTTTCTTTTTGATGCTTATGTGGATACAGCCCATCCCTATCACCAGGCCTTTGTGGCTTATTATCAAAAGGTAGATAGCTTTGTTGGAAGGATTTATGAGAAATACTTAAAGTTAGATACAGAGAAAAAGACCTTTTTTATGCTTTCAGATCATGGCTTTACCCAGTTAAAAACAGAGGTCTATATTAATAGATGGCTATATGAAAATGGCTATCTTCGCTTTCGCACAAGCTCTCCTAAACTTCTTTCTGATATAGCTCCAGGCAGCCTTGCCTTTGCCCTGGATCCATCGCGGGTTTATATCAATTTAAAAGGAAAGTATCCTTTAGGCATAGTAGAGGAAAGAGATTATCATAAGTTGCGTAAGGAGTTAAAGGAAAGGTTTTTAGAGATTAAATATGAAGGAGAGCCCATTTTAAGAAATGTCTTTTTTAAAGAAGAGGTTTATAGCGGGCCATATCTTGACTATGCCCCTGATCTGATTCTTTTATCCAGACATGGTTATGATTTAAAGGCAAGGGTAGCCGTGAATAAGGTCTTTGGGCGCAGTGGACTGCAGGGTATGCATACCTATGACGATGCCTTTTATTTTTGCGATAAAGGCATCGTCTGTAAGAATATTTTTGAGATAAAGGAGAAAATTTTAACGGTTGTTTAATTACCACATGATTCTAACGCGTAAATGACAAATTCATCTGACCCGTTGCCATCGTATAACTGCGGATGCTGGTCAATTACATTTAGGTATTCTCCTAAGAAGGAAAAGACATCAAAAGCCTCTTCTAAAGCAATAAGGCCATTGTGATTGTCATCAAAGTATGTTCCATAGTAAAGGGCTGTATCTAACCAGTAGGTTAAGAAACCATGACAGGCAGCAAAGGGCCATGAAAAACAGGTTTCAATAGAAGTTTCATTACCCCGCGAGCCTGTAACCACTACCCAACCGTTACGGGCTAGGTTTTTACCAAAGAGAATTGGCTTAGCAAGTTTGGGTGGGGTTATGCCTAATTTAGGGAGAAATTTTATTCTTTTTCCTTGCCTATCTATAAAGGCACCGGAAAAACAGGAGTCTAAAATAACACCAATTTCTGTAGTGGGAGAGGCCGTAAGAAGCCAATTTTCTAATTCATCTTCAGAGATGTCATTTGCGTATGAATAAGGACTAGTGTCATAAGGACAGATATAGCCTTTTGTCCAGTTAGTTGTGCCATGTCCAGAGAAGTAAAAGAGAAATTGAGAGGCATTTTGAATGTTATTTAAAATAGCCGTTTTTATAGCCTCTTTTGTGGCCTGCGCATTAGTTAAGGTTACTACTTGCCATCCCCATGCCTCTAAAAGGGAAGAGGTAACCTCTGCGTCATCATCAGAAAAGGAAAGGTCATTTACCAAAGGACTTTGGTAGTCTGATACACCCACTACTACCGCCACCTTGTCAGCCGCCCAAAGGGGAAGGCTAAAAATAATAAAAAAAATAAACATAGTGATAAAAAGTTTTTGTTTTCGCATGGTTTGCTCCTTTTTGTATTTAATTTATGGCTGAACCTTTTACCTTCCTTAGAGAAAGGCTCCTCTTAAGCTTTTACTATAAGATTGCTATAATGTGGTTGCAACAGCTGCCTAAAAAGGTAAACATTTATACACAAACATAGCTGTTGCTTTTGAGGCTCACCTTAAATTGTGCCCTCTTTTGAGGACTTTTCAGGTAAACCCCAGGGGAGACCACAGACCCCCTTTTCCCACCTGCTTTTAGCAAGTGGGATAGGTAAAGAAAATGCTCATTGAACACTGCATTCACATCTGCATTGACCATGTATCCACACACTGGACATTTAAACAGCGCCGTAGAACCACAAGGAGAGAACCTCTCTCCCCTGGCTCCACAAAAACTGCACCTCTTTGATGTCCAGCGAGGATACACAAAGTCAATCTTGAATCCTTCTGCTATAGAAATCTCTTGAACTCTATCTCCTATTTTTTTTCTTAACCAATAGCTGAGTTTCCTGTTTAACCTTTTGCTCCTCTTTTTCTTTCTCCCTCTTAATCCCTTCAGCCTTTCAAATACTACTATCACATTTTCGTATTCTTTAGCTATTTTTGCTATCTCTCTCGCTGTCTTTAAAGCTATGTCTCTATTGAGGTTGTTTATCTTCTTCCAAAGTTTCTTGTTGTCTTCTCTCGTGGGACTTCTTCCTGTTTGTCTCTGCTTTATCCTTACCTGATGGAGAAGATAGTCTCTCTTTCTAACAGGCCTTAAAAGCTCTCCGTTTACAAAGTGTATCTTCTTTAGCTTACTCTCCCTCTTCTTCCAGTCTATTTCAAAAACTCCTATGCAAGCTAAATTCCTCTCTACATTCAGGTCAACAATGATAACTATTTTAGGTTTCTGAGGTTTTTTCTTCCTCTTAACTGTTTTCTCAAGCGTTACTGCAAGGTAGAAATCTTTGTCCCTTTTTATAAGTGTTGCTGTGTTTTTAGGAACATATCCATTATCCATAAGTTCAAAGACTCTTTTGTAAACCTTTACAGGATAGTTCTTCTTGCTGTATTCCCCACTTTCGCTTAACACTTTTAGTCTAACAAAGTGAAATTCTTTCCCATCTCTCAAAAAAATATCCTGTAGTTCTACATCTGTTGCATAGTAGGTAAAGGAAAAGTTCTTAGGGTCAGGATAAGTAGGTTTGTTGTATCCAAGTTCTTTCCCTTCTTTATGCCAGTTTTTAAGGTTAGAAACATAGCTTTTTACCATTCCATACGCTTTGTTGATTGCACTTCTCCTTAGGTTGGTCTGAACAGGAGCCTTTATCTTCTCCTCTATGGGAAACTGTGGATTGGGATGAGCTTTCGTTGAAATCGTTATGCTTTCAAGGAAGGTAAGTGCTTGCTCTTTCTTTAAGGATACTACCCTGTAGATTCCAGCTTTTCTTATGACATTAAGATAAAATACCAAAATATCAGCATAGAGAGAAAGCGTTCTCTCAAGAGCTTCTCTTTTCTCTTTATTAGCTTCGTAAACTTTTAGAAGAACAGTTTTAACTACCTTCAAGGTCTTCCTCTAACAGTTTCTTGACCTTCTTATCTTCCACATAAAATTATCTACTTAAATGTCAAGTGCCTATGTTTGGGTATGAAATTTTAACCTCTAACATGGAAACAAAGGCACCGTTTCAAAGGACGGTGCCTTTTATTATTTTTCTCCCCAGCCTCCACCCCCAGGAGTTTCAATGACAACTTGATCTTCAGGGTTTACTTCAAGATTGACTTTACCAGGCAAAGCTATTTTTTTCCCCTTCTGTATAAGCCAGTTTTGTCCTTTTTGGCCTGCCTTTCCTCCCTTGAGTCCATAAGGAGCGTGCCTTCTGCGTTCTGAGAGAATCGTTACCGTGGCTTTAGAAAGAAAGCGATACTGCCTGATGAGTCCATCTCCACCTCTGTGAAAACCTTTGCCTCCAGACCCCTTACGCAGGCGATAGGCTTCTATAAAGAGCGGATAATCGTGTTCTAATGCTTCTATCGGAGTGTTTAGGGTATTGGTCATGTGGGTATGAATACCGCTTAGACCATCAGAAAAAGGTCTTGCCCCCATACCTCCACCGATAGTCTCATAATAAGCAAAGTCC
>OFBV01000130.1_pt1 | contig 9580 bp, 9 predicted proteins | sample 1520691 | NCBI WGS metagenome assembly OFBV01 (sample SAMEA3696450, study PRJEB22514) | metagenome | biome: water; feature: marine; material: hydrothermal vent | place: Pacific Ocean | collected 2014-08-16 | depth 1514 m | reverse complement strand
CAGGGATAGGAGTATGTGGTGGAGTGAACCCGCCACGAGGGATAAGGACAGGATAGCCTGTCAAACTCCCTCAGAAGCCTGTGACTTTGGTCGGAGGTAGTTCACGTACTGGGGGTGGAAGGGGTAACTTCTACCCCTTCACTTTACATTATAAAGGTTACGCTGTGGAAAACGCCTTAAAACTCAAAGAGTATCTAAACCTTTCTCTTGATAACAACCGAGAAGAGGAAAATCAGAAACGATAAAAATGTTATTGCTGCACCGGAAGGTATATCGAGGAGAAAGGAAAGAAAAATCCCAAGGAAAGAGGAGAGAAATCCAAAAAGCACCGACAGAAAGAAAAAGTTGTTGTAATTCCTTGCAATCTTAAAAGCAGAGGCAGCAGGCATCACAAGGAGAGAAAAGACCAGCAGAGCCCCAACCGCTTTTATCGACAGAGTAACTGCAAAGGCAATGAGAAGAGAGGCTAAAAAGGTTAGCAACTCAACATTGTAACCGGATGCTTTTGCTATATCCTCACTAAAAGTTATCAGGTATATCTCTTTCCAGAAAAAACTGTAGAAGAAGAACGTTACCAGGGCAACAAAAACCAATAGAGAAATGTCCAGATTGCTGACAATCAGAGGACTTCCAAAGAGGTAGGATAGAGCCTCCGAGCTGTAACTGTTGGAGAAGCTTAAAAACATTACAGCAAGCCCCATACTTGCTGCAAAAAGAATTCCGATGGTCACATCGTATTGAATCTGCTTTTTAGTACTCAGATACCAGAGAACAACACCTGCAACAAGTGTAAAGAGAAGAGCAAAAAGTATGGGAGAACTCCCAAGGAGAAGTCCAAAGGCTATTCCCGCAAAAGCAACGTGGGAAAGCCCTGCTCCAATGAAAGCCATCTTCCTGAGAACAACGTAAGAACCCACAGCGGAGCACACAATCCCGGAGAGAATAGCTGAAAAGAGTGCTTTCACTCCAAAACTGTAGTGGAGATAAACAAAGGGATTGTGGAGTTCCATCACTTTCCACTGTTCTTCTGGAGATTCAGCATCGGTATAAGCTTGTTATCGTAAGGAGTTATGATGAAAGTATTGTTTGGACTGCTTGCCAGCTCTTTAAGAGTTTGAAGATAGTACCACTGGAGATACTTTTCAGAAAGAGAGTTTGAAATTATCCTGTTTGATTCGGCAATACCTCTTGCTTCCGTTATCTTTCTCTCTGCCTCAAGCCTCTCCTTCTCAATTACATACTTCATTTTTACCGCTTCTTCTTTTGCTCTCAGCTTCTCTTCAATCTTTTCAACAACTTTTTTAGGAAGATTTACATCTCTCAGAAGAACATCAACAACCTGAATGTTTGCCCTCTTTAACTTCTCCTTCACTCCATCGTAAATCCTCTTCTGGAGCTCTCCCCTCTTTGTGGAGTAGAGATCCTCTATCTTATACTGAGCAACAACATTTCTAACAGTTTCTCTAACTATCGGTACAATAACTTTATCAGCAAAGTTAATTCCGTAGTTTTTGTAAATTTCATCCGCCTTTCGGGTATTATCCTGTAGAGAACCGTTACATCAAGCCTTACAGGCAACCCTTCAACGCTCAGAGCAGTAATCGGATTCCTGGCTTTATAAGTCATATCTATCTTTTCAACCCTTGTAGAAAAAACAACAACTCTTTCAATACCAGGAATTACGATGTGAATTCCGGGATAGAGCTCCTCCTTTGAAACCTTACCTAACCTCAGCTTTACACCAATCTCACCGGCATCAATAATCTCAACAGCTTGGGTCAAAATAAGGGCTACAGCAGCAACCCCGATTACTAACGCTGTCACAAAAGAGGCGGATTTACTCCTCTCCACTCTTCTTCTCCTTCAACTTCTTCAGGTACTCTTGAGCTTTTTTGTGCTTCACCACATCTCCTGTCTTGAAGTAGATTGCATACTCTGCAATGTTTGTAGCGTGGTCTCCAACCCTTTCAAGGGCTTTAACCACAAGTATAAGCCTGACAGCTATGGCTCCACTCTCAGGGTTCTTTGCTGCAATCTCTGTCAACTCCTCAAAGAGTCTCTCATAGAAACTGTCAACGATATCATCTTTATCTATCACATCTTTTGCCAGTTCCACATCACCCCTGAGAAGAGCCATTATTGAGTCCTTCAGCATGTCGCTCACTATCGTTAGCATCCTTGGAAGGTCAACGTAAGGTTTGATTGGCGGATGCTTGGAGAGATGAATCGCGGTCTCACAGACATCCCTTGCCAGGTCTCCAACCCTCTCAAGGTCAACAATACTCTTCAGAATCGAGACAACAAATCTCAAATCGGTTGCCTCAGGAGAATAGAGGGCAAGTATCCTTACACACTTCTCCTCAATCTCAAGCTCCTTCAAATCAATCAACCTATCGTACTGATAAGTAATTTCTGCTTTTTCAACATCCCTCTCAATTAAAGCTTCCATGGCTTCAGTTATTATCTTTCTTGCCATGTCTGCCATCTCTATAAAGCTTCTCTTGAGTTCATCAAGATCCTCTATGTAGCGCTCAATCATCATCCCCTCCAGAAAATTCAGTGGTTTTCCTCTTTAACGGGGCGGGAGAGAAGCTCATTCATTACTTCCTCTGGATCCATCCCTTCATGAACAACCCTGTAAACCGCCTCGGAAATCGGCATCTCCACACCGTACTTTTCCGCCAGTCTGACGACAGCCTTTACAGTATGAATTCCCTCCACAACATATTTCTCATCAACTTTCCCTTCTCTTCTACCAATTGAGAGCCCAAACTGCCTATTCCTTGAGAGCTCTCCGGTACAGGTAAGGACAAGATCCCCAAGCCCTGAAAGCCCGTAAAAGGTTTCTTCCTTTGCCCCAAGCGCCTTTCCCAATCTTTTTATCTCGTGGAGTCCCCTTGTTATCAGAGCAGCACGGGCATTATTTCCAAGTCCCATACCGTCTGAAATTCCCGTAGCAATTGCTATCACATTTTTCAAGGCTCCACCCAATTCAACACCTTTCACATCTGTGGAGGCATAAAGCCTAAAATTCCTTGCGTTTAAAACCTTAACAAGACTTAAAACCTTTTCTTCATCAAATCCAGCAACAACAGCAGCAGCGGGAAGTCCCGCTGCAACCTCTTTTGCAAATGTTGGACCAGAAAGAATGTAATAATTATCTCTCCTGCCAAAAACCTCCTCATAAACTTGAGAAAGGGTTTTGAGCGTCTCTACTTCAATGCCTTTACTGGCACAGACAATCTTCTGGTCTCTGATAAATTCCGAGATTCCCTTCCAGAACTCCCTTGTAAACTGGACTGGTATAACAGAGAGAACAATCTCTATCGGTTGAGAGAAAACCTCTTCCATGCTGGAAGTGGCTCTAACAGTTTCAGGGTAGGTAAAACCTTTAAGAAAAACAGGGTTCTCTCTCTTATCATTAATACTCTCTGCAACCTCTCTTTCCCTGCACCACTGGACAACATCAAAACCCGATCTTCCAAAATGGATGGCAAGAGCAGAACCCCAGCTTCCAGATCCCAGAACGGCTATTTTCACGACTGTTTCACCTCTTCAAACCTGTTACCGACTCTCCTGAATACGCCCGAAACTAAAACCCCTTTCTCTCTAAGATGTTTCAACAGTCTGTCCTTATCCTCTTCCTTAACGAGAACTCCGACCCCACATCCTTCAAAAATTTCATCGGGGATCGGAATTGAGACTGCCTTGAAACCTTTCAGGTGCTTCTCAGCCTTCAGCCCTTCGGGAATTGATGGAAAGGCTATGCAGTAATCATACTTCTTGAAAAGTCCAGAAAAGCGTAAAAAGTACACCTTTGCGTGAAGCCTCATTCCCGTAACTATGAAGAAAATTCTCTCCCCAAAGTTCCTGGCTTCAGCCATTTTCATCTCCAGATCAATTGGATTTTTCATTAAGCTGCTTAAGACTATTTTCAATCCTTCTTAAAACCCTCTCTTTTCCAAGAAGCGAAACGAGTATATCCGGTTCAACCCCTTTCATTCTACCTGTCAGACCAATTCTTACAGGCATGAAGAGATTCTTTCCTTTTGCTTTGAGCTCTTTACCTACCTCTTTAACAATCTGCTTAAAAATCCCTGGCGTTAGCTCTCCTTCAAGGATCTTCATCCTGTTATAGAAGTTTTCAATCACCTTCAATCTTGTCTCATCTTCAAGAACAAACTCTTTTGCACCCTCTTCCACTTCAAACTCATCCTTCAAAAACATCTCCATATAAATTGGAGCATCTGCTAAAACAGTAAAATACTCCCTTGTAACTTCAACAACCTTTTCGAGCCATTCTCTATCGTACTTAGAGACATCATAACCAGCCTTCTCAAGATAAGGAATAACAAGGTCTGTTAGTTTATCAATTGGATAGTTTCTGATATAAACCTGATTCATCCAGTTGAGTTTAGTTGTATCAAAAACGGCAGGAGCACTGTTGACATCTTTTATGTCAAATCTCTCAATAAGCTCTTCCATTGAGAGAATCTCTTTTCCGTCCTTTGGATACCAGCCAAGAAGGGCTAAAAAGTTTGTAAAGGCTTCAGAGAGGTAGCCTTTATCTCTAAACTCTTTAACGCTGGTTGAACCGTGACGCTTTGAAAGCTTGCTCCTGTCTGTTCCAAGGATCATCGGCAGATGGGCAAACTGTGGAACAGGAAAACCAAGAGCTTCGTAGAGAAGAATCTGCTTGGGGGTGTTGGAAATATGGTCTTCACCCCTGATCACATGGGAAATCTTCATAAGAGCGTCATCAATCACAACAACAAAGTTATAGACAGGCATCCCGTTGGAGCGAACAATCACAAAATCACCACCAAGCTGTCTGCTGTGAATCTCTATTTCCCCTTTAATGAGATCGTTAAAGCTTATGATTCTGTCTTCTGGAACCTTAAATCTCAAAACAGGTTTTCTGCCTTCAGCTCTGAGTCTTTCTTTTTCCTCTTCTGTCAAATCTCTACACTTCCCAGTGTATCTTGGCGGCTCTCCCCTTTCCAGTTGCTCTTTTCTCATCGTATCGAGCTCTTCAGGTGTACAGAAGCACTCATATACGAGACCCTTTTCCTTCAGCTCTTCAACATACTTCTTATAGATATCAAGTCTTTCAGACTGTCTGTAAGGACCATACTCTCCACCGACATCTGGTCCCTCATCCCAGTTGAGTCCCATCCACTTCAGAGCTTCATAGATTACATTTACCGCCTCTTCGCTGTGCCTCTCAATATCAGTGTCTTCTATCCTCAGGATAAACGTTCCGTTGTTATGCCTTGCAAAGAGAAAATTGAAAAGAGCAGTTCTTGCATTCCCCACATGCATGAATCCCGTAGGACTCGGCGCAAAACGAACCCTAACAGACATAAACTCCTCCTGTTGGAAACTTAAGGTTTAATTTTACAGGAAAATTATGCGAGAAAGCTCTGCTTTTCAAAGCAGGAATAAATAAGCATCGATACAGGGGGTTTTCTTGATAGAATTGGAATCTGAGTTATGTTTTTGATATACTGAATCGTGATTCAATATTCAACGAGGTGAAATCATGAGGAAAGTCTTTTCTTTGGTGGGAATTTTTCTCATAGGGTTGGTAACTCTCTGGCTCTTTTACTACTTCTACCGACGTTATGTTTATGTCATTACTGATGATGCATTTCAGATGGCAGATGTTGTTTCTGTTTCCACTCAGGATATTTCAGGAAAAGTAATAAAGCTCTTTAAGAGAGAATACGAACCTGTAAAAGAGGGAGAACCTCTCTTTAAAGTTGACGATTCTATCTACAGGAAGGATGTAGATGCTTTAAAGGCGAAACTTGAAAGTCTGAAGATAAAGAGAGAAGAACTTCTAAGGAAACTGAGTAGGTTAAAGGAGCAGATTCCTGCAAGCGTGAAAATAAATCAAGAGAATTTAAAAGCCTTAGAGAAAAAATTACAGCAGTTAGAACATCAGAAGCTTTTAGAAAAAACCAACTATGAAACCTCTGTTGAAAAGGCTAAGAGTGAAGTAAGGGCTGCCGAGAAAGGGGTTGAAGCTGCAGAAGTTTCTCTTGATCACTGGAAGAACCAGTATGAGAGGTACAGTAGGCTTTACCAGAGAAGGGTAATTTCACGTGAACAGTTTGAAGAAGTGGAACTGGGATACAAAGAGGCACTCCACAGCTTTGAAGCAGCTAAAGCCCGTCTTCAGGTTGCAAAAGAGAATTTAAAGAGTGCGAAAGCTTTAAAGAACAGGATCGAAATTGTTAAAAAACAGCAGGAAGAGCTCAAGAATAAGATAAAAAGCCTGAGGGAACAGATAAAAATCTCAAAGGCAGACCTTAAAAGAATTGAAGAGTTAAACTACTCTATACAGCAACTTGAAGAGGAGATAAAGTCAACAGAACACCAACTTGAAAAAGTCAGGATTCTCCTTTCCCACTCTCTTGTGAAATCTCCTGTAAAAGGATTTATAGCAAAGAAGTGGAAAGAGGAAGGGGACTTTGTTTCTCCAGGTCTTCCTGTTTATTCCGTTTACAATCCTGAAAGCTCTTACGTTCTTGCCTGGGTTGAAGAGGATAAAGTCAGAGATATAAAGGTTGGTAGTAGAGTAAAAGCTGAGCTTGAAACCTGCAAGGAGACTTTTAAGGGAAAGGTCTCTTCAATTGGTACTTCTGCAGGTTCAATCTTTTCGTTGATTCCAAGGGATACATCTCAGGGTGAGTACACAAGGGTAACACAGAGAATTCCTGTAAAGATTGAATTAGAAGATGTTCCTCTAAGGTGTATAAAGCCTGGAACCAACGTTACTGTTTATATTGAAAAGAGGTAGTTGTGGATAGAAAGGTTTACTTCCTCTCAGCATTAATCGTTGCCGGAATGTTCATGACTCTCCTTGATACGACGATCGTTGACATTGTTCTACCTCACATGATGAGTGCTTTTGAAGCAAAGGCGGACGATATTCAGTGGGTAATTACTTCTTACATGATTGCTTCTGCAGTTGCAATGCCTGTTGTTGGGTGGCTTGGAGGAAAACTTGGACACAGGAATACATACCTTTTAGGAATAGGGCTTTTCACACTGATGAGTGCACTCTGCGGAATTGCACCGAACCTCGAAACAATGATTCTTGGAAGGATTCTTCAAGGGGTTGGGGAGGGAATAGCCGTTCCAATGAGTATGGCTTTACTCTTTGAGCTCTTTCCTCCTGAGAAAAGAGGGATGGCAATGGGGATGTTTGCCCTTGGAGCCACTTTTGGACCCTCTCTTGGTCCGACGCTTGGTGGGTACTTAACTGAACATCTTGACTGGAGATGGGTCTTCTACGTCAACCTCCTTCCAGGAATTCTCGTTGTACCTCCTCACACTCCTAATGAAAGATGATAGAAAAGAGCATGAGGAGAATGGAAAATTAGACGTTTTGGGATTTACTCTCCTGGCTATTTCCCTCTCTTCGCTTATTACAGCCCTATCTAAGGGAAACGACTGGGGATGGAGTGATGAGAAGACAATTATCCTTCTTTACACATTCTTTGTTTCCTCCATTCTCTTTATTTTTGTTGAGCTAAAAGTTGAAAATCCACTTGTAAACCTGAATCTCTTTAAGTTCAAATTTTTCCGATATCCTGTTCTGTCACTTACTCTCTTTGGAATGGGTGTCTATGCTTCTTACTTTCTCCTTCCCCTCTATCTGGAGAAACTCAGGGAATTTCCCACCATAGATGCCGGGGAGATTCTCTTCTGGCCTGCCGCTGCAACTGGAATTGTCAGCATGATTTCTGGAATTCTCATGGACAGAAAAATCATAAGCCATAAAACCTCAATCATCATGGGCATTATAATTTTTATCTATGGAACCCACATTCAAAGCAGACTTGACCTGGCAATGGGAAAGAGCCAGATAATTCTTCTCCTTCTTCCCTGGGGAATGGGAATGGGCTTCTTTTTTCCTGCACTTTCTCAAGTGTCACTTGGAAACTTTAAAGGAGATTTTTTAAGGCAGGCTTCAGCTCTTCAGAATCTGTTAAGGCTTGTTGGCGGAAGCGTTGGTACAGCGATATCGACTCACATCCTCATCTCTTCTCAAGATGGACATCTTCTCAGGATGGCTGAGAAATCTTCCTGGTACTCACCCCAGTTTACAGAGTTTGTTGCAAAGCTTAAAGGGTATCTTTATTACCTCCGGTCAACACCGGAATCTCTTCTCAGTGAAAAAGCTAAAGCCTTTGTTGGAATGTTCTTTCAAAAGCACGCATTCTGGCACTCTTTTGGAGATGCCTTTTTCTTTGCAAGCGTTTGCGGTATTTTAACTTTAATCCCTGCTCTTTTGATGGAGGAGAAAATTGAAGAAGCTACTTCTTCTGATGGTTCTAATACCATCCCTGTCAATGGCTGAGACAGTTAAAGACTTAAAATCTCTCTTAAAGATTGCAGCTGAGAACAACCCTGAAATCAAAATCTCGAAAAGGGAAAGAGAGATTTCAAATTACCAGTTCAAAGAAGCTGTTGGAAGATTCCTGCCTACTGTGAAGTTCCAATACACAAAAACTTCTCTTTCGGATGTTCCAGCCTATACAATGGCTCTTCCGCCGGTGCTTCCTCCGATGGAATTTTCAATTATGGAGAAGAACTTCTACACCTTGAACCTTAACCTTACACAACCACTCTTTACCGGAGGAAAGCTTACCTACAACTTAAAGATGAAAGAGGAACTCAAAACTGCTTCTTTTTATCAGTTTCAGGAGACAGTTTTAAAAGTTCTGACAGAGATAAAGAAAGATTACTATACTCTTTCCGAAGCTAAGTCAGCCGTTGAGATAGCAGAAAGTTATCTGAAAGCTGTAAAGGAACATCTAAAGGACGTTAAAGCCTTCTTTGATGAGGGAATCGTTCCAAGGAGAGATTTCCTTGAAGCAGAGGTGCGCGTTAGAGATGCTGAAGAACAGCTTGAAAATGCAAGGAGGGCTTACAGGGTTGCTCTTGAGAAGTTGAGGAGTGATGCTGGAAGAAGTGATATAGAAGTTGAGGTGGGAGAACTTAAATATTTACATAGCAACTTTACCGAAAAGGAGCTTCTTAAAGCGGCTTTTGAGAATAGACCCCTCCTTAAGTATCTTGAAAAACTGAAGAAGGGTGCAAATTACGGTGTGAAGCTCTCCTATTCCCAGTTTCTTCCAAACGTTGTTCTCAGTCTTTCCTACGATAGAACTGACCAGTATCCAATGAACGGAAACTTTGACAGGACTGCTGTTGGGATAGCTGTTCAGTTTCCAATTTTTGAAGGAGCTCAAAGGTTCTGGAAGGTAAAAGAAGCAAAGGCGCAAAAGGCGAAAGCTGAACTTTCAATTAAGAAGGCTAAGGATTTAGTAAGGCTTCAGGTTATCTCTGCCTGTACAGCTATACGGACAGCAGAGGCAAGGATTAAAACTGCGAAAATGATGGTTGAAGAAGCAGAGGAACTTCTGAAAGACTCTAAGGAACGTTATAGAGAGCATGTTGGAACTTCTACAGAGGTAACAGATGCGATTGCCTACTATGTAAAGGCTAAAGGTTATTTGAACTCAGCCCTTGCAGACTACAACAGAGCTCTTGCAGACCTTGAATA
>OFBV01000128.1_pt1 | contig 9686 bp, 10 predicted proteins | sample 1520691 | NCBI WGS metagenome assembly OFBV01 (sample SAMEA3696450, study PRJEB22514) | metagenome | biome: water; feature: marine; material: hydrothermal vent | place: Pacific Ocean | collected 2014-08-16 | depth 1514 m | reverse complement strand
TTAGTAGATCAAAATTCAACTTTAGATGACGTGTTAAACCTACAAGTTAATGATTTATTGTCACGCCGTTTACAAACTATGGCACAAAGAAAATTATTTTTTAAAACTCCATATCAAGCACGTCAGGCAATTGTCCACGGACATATAATGATTGGAGATAGTGTTGTTACAATTCCATCATATGTTGTTAAAACTGAGGAGGAAACAAAGATTCGCTTAATCCCTGAATCACGCTTTAATGAAACATTATCCAAACCAGAATCAGATTTGGGAAGTCCTGAAACGGAAAATCTAGAGATTGAAACTGGTGATCAGCCTAAAAATGTAGAACCGCCAGTTAAACAAGATGCAAAGAAAGAATCAACTGAATAATCATAAGTTAAGCTTATCAATATACAAAAATCTAATTTCTTAAGAATCAAAATGTGTTCAATTATAGGTTACCGTGGAAAGAATTCTGCAGCACCAATACTAGTCAATGGATTACAAAGGATGGAGTATAGGGGTTATGATAGCGTAGGTATTGCAACCAAATCAAAAAACCAGATTCTGCTTAGAAAAGGAGTTGGGAAGGTAGTAGAGGTAAATAATGCTATACAACTTGATGGACTTCCTGGTAACATTGGCATAGGTCACACACGATGGGCAACACATGGTAAAGTAACTGAAAAAAATGCACACCCACACCAAAGCAATTCTGGTAAAATTGCAATCGTTCACAATGGAATCATTGAAAATTTTAAAGAATTAAAATCAAATTTACAAGAAAAAGGTTTTGATTTTCATAGTGAGACTGACACGGAAGTTATTGCTAATCTAATTCAACTAAATTTTGATGAAACCCCAGATGTAAAACAGGCTATCATTAAAACAGTTGCACAGCTGAAAGGGCATTATTCTTTTGTAGTAATTTTTGAAGATGGTACTATTGCTGGTGCGCGATTTCATGAACCACTAATTGTAGGAGTAGGAAAGAACAGCTACTATTTGTCTAGTGATGTACTGGGTTTCATAGAAAAAACAGATGATGCGATTTATCTGGATAATGAAGATTTTGTAATTCTGAATGATACTGGATTACATACTTTTGGTTTTGATGGCTCGTCTGTCAAATATCAAATTACAAAAGTTTCAAAAGAATTTGCAGATGTTTACAAGGGTGATTATGCACATTTTACACTAAAGGAAATTTCAGAGCAGCCTGATTCAATATCACAAGCAGGTAACAACGATCAAATTCAACAATTTGTTGACTATATCAAGCAAGCAAAAAATTTGTACATTACTGGAAGTGGAACCAGTTACAATGCGGCTGAAATAGCAAAATATCTAATGTCAAAATTTGCAAAAATTAAGATAAATACTGTAATTGCAAGTGAATTACCGTTTTCGCCAGATGATATTGAATCTGATTCAACACTTATTGCTATTTCGCAAAGTGGTGAAAGTGCTGATGTGTTAGAAGCTGTCAAAATTGCTAAAGAATCAAATGCAAGTGTTTTGTCTGTTGTAAATCATCTAAACTCATCACTTTCACAAGAATCATCATTAGTAATTGGATTAAATTGTGGGCCAGAAATCGGAGTTGCTGCAACAAAGAGCTTCACGTCACAACTTGCAATACTATACAAAATCACTGATAAACTGTGTAATGGTTGCATTAATCCAGACTGGGAAAATGTATCATCAATAATTTCCCAGGTTCTGTCAAATCAATCAAAGATAAAAGAAATATCTAAGGATCTTAAGGATGTAACAGACATCTATGTTCTTGGAAGAGGAATTCATCTTCCAATTGCCAGAGAGGCTGCTCTAAAACTGAAAGAACTTTCGTACATTCATGCAGAAGGCATAGCAGGAGGAGAGCTAAAGCATGGACCGTTAGCATTAATGGATTCAAACGTCTATGTGATAATAATTAATCCAAGTGATTCAACATATAACGACACGTTAAACAGCGCCAATGAAATTAAGGCAAGGGGTGCAAAAATTATTGGAATTTCAGATAAGGAAAGTGATGTATATGATTATTGGGTTAAGATTCCTCCAATTGCTGAATCATTATATCCAATAATTGAAATTATTCCAATCCAACTATTGGCATACTACTCTGCATTAGAAAAGAAAACCAACCCTGACTATCCAAGAAATCTAGCAAAGTCTGTTACTGTGAAGTAGTAACTCGTGAATACTCTTTGTCAATCAATTCTAACAATTTTTTTGAATCTATACCAGTTTTGAGAATTGAAGCAATCATGCTTCCGCCAGCTCCAACTCCCTCCTTTACAAATCCTTTTGAATAAGCACGCAAACCGTCAAACTTTGAATCCTTCAATTTTGGATTTATAGATAAGACAGGGATGTCAGAAATTGATTTTACCATATCCAACAAGTTCGCATCTTTGTCATCAATTATGTAAGACGTAGTTCCTATTGCAACTCTGTTTTCATCATATCCTGTTGATTTTGCTATAGCAAGAACTGCAGCCATCTGAGTACCTCCTGCTAAAATTACGTTTGTGATCTCAGAGGCAGTGCTTAGCATGCCCGCGACAAACGGTATCATTGGATCACCGACATTTGCTATCACATCATATGGCTCTTTAGAATCAGAACGCTTTAGTGCTTTTTCAACAACTCCATTTTTTAATGATTGAGGATTTTTGGGCATGCTTGAACTTACATGTGCATCTACTCCCAAACTTTTCAAAACAGCAAGCGCAGTAGTAGTTCCCGCAGGAATACTTTCGCCAATTATAAGGCAATCAGTGCATGAAGCTAACGTTCTGCCAAGTATCCTGCCACAGTCAATAGCGTGCATAACATTAGACTGTTCAAGTCCAGGTTCTATGGCTATATTTTTACCAGGAGTGATATCGGTTTGAAAATATGGGAGTTTTGGAGAAATTTTGCTTCCAGCATTAATAATTACTTGCGGGATGCTTGCTGATTCCAAAGCTGCCTTGGTCAGAAGAGCGGGTGTTGGTTTTCCATCCGGTGTCATCGGAATCATATCTATACTTTTACAGGATCCATAGTGAAGAAATTCCGCGTCTGCAGCTGGAGTAAATTTGATGAAATCTGCATCAGCTCCAGCCACTGTAATTCCGGGAATTTCACATGTTTCTGTATAGGAAATTACAAATGAAAAAAGAAACTTCTTCTGCTCAATATCTTTTATGAATTTTTGTCCTTTTTCCTCATTGCAATGAATTTTGATATCAGACGTAGTTAACCACCCATTCGTTCAACAAATTCTGCCTCCGAGACCTTTTGCATTACAAAGTTTGTTCTTTTTTCGCTTCCAATAGTGGATGTTGGAGATGAGCCATAATCATGACCTGGATACAAAACTAGATCATCACTAAGATTTGCAATAACATCAGACAAACTGTGATAAAGTTCCTTTGCGCTTCCTCCTGGTAAATCAATTCGACCACAATTTCCTACAAACAAAGTATCACCTGAAAAAATTTTTCCATCACCCACAAGACAAATGCCGTCTTTTGAATGTCCGGGTGTGTGATATACAGCAAGTTCAGAACAGCCAAATTTTATAGAATCCCCGTCTGAAACTGTCAAGTCATTTTTTAGTTGTGATGCACTATGCTGAACAATCTTTACACTAAGTTCTTTTGCCAAATCCTCATTTCCTCTGGTATGGTCATCATGCCAATGAGTATTAATGATATACTTTGGATTGAGATTTTGTTCGTTGATAATTTCAGTTAACTTTTCCAAATCCCACGATGGATCAATCACAATTGCCTCATGTGTAGATTCGTCTTCAACAATGTATGAAAAATTCTGCATTGGGCCCACTGGAATTTGATACACCTTCATAGAACACCAATCTCTGCCTCTGGAGGAATCCCAATTTTTTCAACAAAAATTTCACCGCACACGTCTGTTCTTTTTTGCATCCCAACCTTCATTCTATGAAATGTTACTGTTATGTTAGCTGTAACATGTGGTAAATTTTTGTTTCCAGTATCTGGATCTACACCAGAAGGAACATCAACAGCTAGTTTGAATGCATTTGATTTGTTGATAAATGTAATAGCAGATGCTTGTGGCTCCCTTATTTCACCTGAAATACCAGTTCCTAAAATTCCATCTATTATTATCTCAAATTCTAAATTGTTAAGATCCTCAAGATTTCCACCAGTAAGTAATTTTATTGATTTCATTTTTTCTAACAAGTTCCAGTTCCATGAACATTCTTCTGATCTAATATTATCCGACTCGCCCAAAAGAAAAACAGTTACGCTTGATCCATATCCTGCTAAATGCCGTGCAATTACTAAACCATCACCACCATTATTCCCAAGTCCAGCAAAAACTAGAACGTTTTTTGATTTAACATCTCCAAATTTTTCGACTAATCTTTTTGTCGCTCCCGCACCAGCATTTTCCATCATAAATTTTCTCAAAAACCCCATCTGATGACCATTTTCCTCAATCTGCATCATTTGTTTGACAGTTATGCACATGTCTAAACCAAATTAATAAGACAATTAAGCCCTTTGGCAAACGACTTTATCCCAGTTTTTTTAAAACAAGTCATGACATTAAAGAACGTAAAATCATCGCTGCCGAGAATTTCAAAGTCTCTACAAGCTTCAAATGCATCAAGAGAATTTTTGATAAAAAATACAAGAGATGTTGTAATCTTATGCAGTCATTCCATCATAGCAGCTCATAAAGGTGATCTTAGATTAGCAAGAGAAAAAATCAAAAAAGCGGAAGCAGTTTTAAAAGTGAACCAAAAAAAAGCGAAGAATAATTTTAAAAAATATCTTATCACACCTGAACAGGAATTTGTTGAGGCTCATTCATTTTTAGCAATTGTAGAAAATAAGGAAATTCCTTCACTAAAATCTCTAAAAGTTTCAGAGGCATCATACATTTTGGGATTACTTGATTGTATTGGTGAGCTTAAAAGATTTGTATTAGATAATATCAGAAATGACCAACTGAAGAAAGCTGATAGAATTTTTAATGTTATGGAAAATCTCTATCAGGCTCTTTATCCATTTGCAATGTATGATAAAATAGTAAAGGAAACAAGAAGAAAATTGGATGTCAATCGTATTCTTGTTGAAGAAACAAGAGCTGTGATTACCGAAGAAATTAGAAGAAACCATTTCGTCAAAGCTTTAACAAAAAAATAATCCTATAATTTTTAGAAATGCGGGCGATGGGATTTGAACCCACGAACTCCTAAGAGACTAGCCCCTCAAGCTAGCGCCTTTGGCCAGGCTGGGCGACACCCGCAAATAATTTCCGTGCAGGGTTTTTATAATCCTTAACTCTTTTTTGAAAATGTGCTAGTACCAGTAAGATGTTTTACGTGTGGTAATCTTGTATCTGATAAATTTGAAGAGTATCAGAATAAGGTAAAATCTGGTGAAGAACCTGCAAAAATATTAGATTCGTTAGGAATCAAAAGGTACTGCTGCCGAAGAATGTTGTTAACAACAGTAGAGACAATACAACAAGTGCTTCCGTTTTATGAGGCTATGTACAAAAGGAATACAGAGATTCAGTCAGAGTTAGAATAGATTGGCTAAAATTACGTCAATTAAAGGTAGGATAATTCATAATAGTAGGGGTACCAAAACTATAGAAGTCGACGTTATTTCTGACAACCAATACCTAGGTAGAACATCTGCGCCATCTGGTGCAAGTGTTGGAAAATATGAAGCCGTTAGCTTCCCAGAAGGTGGTCCGAAGGAAAGCCTCCGTATTTTAAACGAAAATTCAAAGAAATTTCTTGAATTTGAGTCAAGTGACCTGAAATCAATTGATGAAACGTTAAAGGCGATAGATCAAACCTCTAACTATTCTAAGATTGGTGGAGGATTAGCTTATGCCATTACAATTGCTTCAATGGAATCAGCATCAAAAGCAGTTGGAAAGCAATTGTTCGAATTAATTTCAGAACAAGATGAATATAGATTCCCAATCCCGATAGGAAATATTTTAGGCGGTGGGGCGCATGCGGGACCTGGAACGCCAGACATACAAGAAATTCTAATTTCTGCTCCTGGTGCTAAAACGATTAGGGATGCTATTGAAACAAATTTCAAAGTTCATAAAGAATTACGTAATGTGATAGAAAAAACCGACCCCAGTTTTACAAATGGAAGAGGGGATGAAGGTGGATGGGCTCCAAAATGTGATAATGAAAAAGCTTTGGAGCTTTGTGCAAAAGCCTGTGAAAATTTGGGATACACTTTAGGAAAGGAGGTATCATTAGGGGTTGACTTTGCATCATCAACTCAATGGAATGAAGAAAAACATTTGTACGTATATGAAAGAGCAGGATTTGAAAATACACCAGAAAAGCAAATTGAATTTGCTGCTAGTATTATTGAAAAATACAAATTAATTTATGCAGAAGATGCGGTACATGAAGAAGCATTTGGGGATATGTCTGAATTGGTCTCAAAATTCCCTAAAACTATGATAGCTGGTGATGATCTAACCGTAACAAGCAAAGACATACTAAAAAAAGCAATTGAAAATAAATCGTGCAACGCTGCAATTTTAAAAGTAAATCAGGCTGGAAGCTTGTATGATGCACTAGAATTTGCTAAAGTAGCAGATAACAACGACATTAAACTTATCACGTCACATCGCTCTGGAGAATCAATAGATTCACAGATTTCTCACATAGGAATAGGAACTAATTCTAAGATGTTAAAAGTTGGTGTTGTTGGAGGAGAGAGAGTTGCAAAATTAAACGAGTTAATCCGTCTTTCAGAGCATGATTTAATACAAGGCATGGCTGAGGTTTAAAAATCAAATGAGCCAACAAGCAGAGCACGAAGAAATTAAAAAGAAAATTCTTACAACTGGAATTAGAGTAGGTACTGAAGTGAAAACAAAATTTATGATTCCGTATATCACACAAGCCAACCCTGAGGGTCTTTACCTACTTGATTTAGATATTACTTTAGACAGAATTCAGACTGCTGCTAGATTTATAAAAAAATTTGACATTAAGAAAGTGATTGCATATTCCGGAAGATCTTATGCAACCACACCAATTGAAAAGTTCTGTGAATTAACTGGTGCAGAAAAAATGTTAGGACGATTCATGCCTGGAACCCTTACAAATCCATCACTGCCATATTATTCAGAACCAAAACTAATCATAGTCTCTGATCCGCAGGTTGATGCTCAGGCTATTACTGAAGCTACAAATGCGGGAATTCCGATAATAGGAATTGCCAATACTGATAATGTGACATCAAAACTCGACTTGGTTATTCCCGCTAATAATAGAGGAAGAAAATCACTAGCAACAGTTTATTGGTTATTAGCTCGTGAAATTCTTCAAGATTCAGAAACAATGAAATATGAAATTGAAGACTTTGAAACCAAGACTGCCGAAGTGGAAGAAGAATTATAGAGCAATACCTTAAACCAAAATATTGAAATCAATAGCATCAGCACCGGGAAAAATAATTCTGTTTGGAGAACATTTTGTTGTTCATGGAACTAAAGCAATTCTTGCTGCAATAGACAAAAGGGTAACAGTCACGTCAACTTTTACAGAGAATAAAACCATAAAGGTAAATTCACAATTGGGAACAATTGAAGTACCCATTTCATCTTCGCATGAAGAAGTGAAGAGTGAGTTTAGACCATTTGTTTATCTGGCAAATAAAATAATTAATTCTGAGCAAAATGCTAGTGGGTTAGAAATTACAATAGATTCTGATATTCCAATTGGGGTAGGACTTGGATCATCGTCAGCATGCTGTGTTGCCGCAGCCGCTTCAATCTCCGAATTATTCAATGAACTATCGTCTGAAGAGATCTTAAAAATGTCAATAGAGGCTGAAAAAACAATCTTTCCTGATACATCTGGTGCAGATTGTACTGTCTGTACTTATGGTGGAATGATTGAATATCCTAGTGTTGAAAAAATTGATAATATTTTTGATCTTAATCTTCTAATAGCAAATTCCATGATTCCGCACAACACGAAGAACAGTGTTGAGAAGGTCAATAAATTCAAAGAAAATGATGAAGAGAGGTTTTCTCAACTATGTGATCTTGAAACCAAATTAATTGATGAAGTAATTACAGCCATGAAAAATAACGATGCCACTACATTTGGATTAAAAATGTCAGAGAATCAGAAATATCTTGAAGAAATTCAGATTTCAAATGATACGTTACGCGATATGATAAGTTCCCTCAAAGAAATCTCATTGGGTACAAAAATCACAGGAGCTGGTGACGGTGGATGTATTATTACACTAGTTAAGGATGAAAATATGGATAAAGTGCCTGCACTTTTACCAAAGGATAAGGAATATTTTTCAGCAAAAATTGATACAAAGGGAGTAGTGTGGAGTACGATAGAAGAATGATTCTAATAAAATTGGGAGGCTCAATTATAACAAATAAGGGAAAGCCACAATCAGCGAGAAGAAAGACAATCGACAATATTCTAAAACAGATCAAGAAGATTAATGAGCCAAAGATCTTGGTTCATGGCGGTGGTTCATACGGTCATTACTGGTCTGTGAAATACGGCATGCACACAAAGCCCGCAAGATACAGCTTGAAGGGACTCTCAGTAGTAAAAAACTCCATGATAGAACTGGACAAAATTATCTTGGACAGTGCCGCGAAAAACAAGCTAAACACATACTCTCTACCACCTACTGATTTTATGAACGGAAACAAGCCTATTAGAAATAAGATTCAGAAGATTGGCGAGATTGCAAAGTCTGGTCTTATCCCAATTACATATGGCGATGCACTGTGGTATAGTCAGAAAAAATCTTACATTTTATCTGGAGATGTGATAATGACTACGATTGGAAAAATATTGAAGCCAAGACTGTCAGTTTTTGTTCTGGATGTAGATGGAGTGTACTCTAATACAAAGTCAAAAAAATTGATTTATGACTTCAAAAAGGAAAAACCGACAATCAGTAAAAACAGGATGGATGTAACTGGAGGAATGACTAGAAAAATTACAGAAGCGACAAAGATGTCAAAGTCTGGTCTGAAAGTGTTTTTCGTAAACGGTAACAAGCCTCAGAGGATCATTGACGCTACTTCTGGTAAAAAGTTTGAAGGTACACTGTTTAGGTGATAGTATGGATGAATATGTTATCCTAGTTGATCAAAATGACCATCCTATTGGAAAAGAGGATAAAGCAAAATGTCACTTACCAAACGGAAAGCTTCACAGGGCATTTACCGCTTTGATATTCAATGGTGAAGGAAAATTACTGTTAACCAAAAGAAGTGATAGGAAAATGCTTTGGCCGGGTTATTGGGATGGAACAGTTGCAAGTCATCCAATGGAGTCTGAAACCTATGTATCATCTGCAGAACGTAGAATGCCTGGAGAGATAGGAATAGACTGCAAAATGAATTATATGAACAAATTCGAGTATCACGTTCCTTACAAGGACATTGGTTCTGAAAATGAAATATGTGGAACATTGATTGGAATTGTAGATGATTTTGATGAGACGTGTTTGATCAAAGATGAGATTTCTGAGATTAAATGGATTGACCCGGATGAATTAAAGAATGAGCTTGAACAAAATATGGATGTGTACTGCCCATGGATGGTAATCGCGCTTTATTTTCTATATAGATCTATTGATGTTGATGATAAATTTCGTAGTTTATTTAAAAACTGGACT
>OFBV01000127.1_pt1 | contig 9860 bp, 19 predicted proteins | sample 1520691 | NCBI WGS metagenome assembly OFBV01 (sample SAMEA3696450, study PRJEB22514) | metagenome | biome: water; feature: marine; material: hydrothermal vent | place: Pacific Ocean | collected 2014-08-16 | depth 1514 m | reverse complement strand
AAAAAAAAAGCTAAAGAAATTTTTCAAATAGTTCTAAAGTCTCTCTGGGCACTTTCTAAAATAACACCTGTTTCTGAAACCCCTGAATTTGATGAAATCTGGAAAGAAGCTATAAAGTCTTTAAATCCCGAAGAAATAAAAATTATTACAAAAGCTAAAGAAATTATCTTTTCTTTTGAATCTTCTGAAGAAGAAATAATTGAAGCATTGAGAAATACCTTTGAAGTGGTTAGAAAAACCCTATCTCCTATACTTTAGAAAATGCAATTTCTTTTTTTGAAAAAAAAGAACATTCAGATTCCTGAAAGTTTTAGGAAGGTAATTGAATCCAGAAAAATAAAGTTAATTCCTGTGGACTCAGCTTTTTCCTTAGAAAAAACAGAACTAAAAAAAATAAAAGAAAAATGGCAAATTGCGATACTTATTACCACTCATTATATGAATGAAGCTGAATATTGCGACAGGGTTGTAGTTCTTAAAGAAGGAAAAAAAATAGTAGATGAAAAGATAGAAATCTTACATAAAAAATTTCCTAACAAATCATTTGAAGAGATATTTCTCTTATTTTATAAGGAATACTCATGAGGTTAAATGTCATAAAAGCGTATTTGAAAAAAGAGTTTATCGATATTTTTAGAAGTAAAATGAGAACTCTTGTCTATTTTGTGCCGAGTTTAATTATTTTTCTTTTCGGATACGGTCTGAAACTCGAAATAACACATGCTAAAACGATAATAATAGATAGGGACAACTCACCTCTTAGCCAAAAAATTATATCCGCTTTTGAACATTCTAAATATTTTGATACAAAGCTTTCATATATGAGTAATAATGATGCATTGAAACTTTTTAAAAAAGCTAAGCTTGATGTTTTAATTGTTATACCTTCTTCTTTTCACAAAAATCTCTATTCAAAAAACGCTCAAATAGGTGTATATATCGACGGAAGTTTTCCATTAAGGGCGTTAACTCTTGAAGGATATGTTAAGGGGATGTTTTTGCATCTAAATACTGAACCTAAAAAAATAATTTTAGTAAATCAAAGAAATCTTTTTAACGAATCCATGCGCGATGAGAATGCTTTTATTCCCGGAGTAATCGGGCTTGTGCTTTTAATAGCCCCGGCTGTTTTAGCTGCTCTTGTTATTGTAAAAGAAAAGGAAAAGGGGACAATTTTTAATTTTTACTCTTCGCCAGTTAGCAAATTTGAATTTTTAGTGGCAAAACTTACGCCTCCATTTTTACTCCACAGTTTAAATATCTTTATTCTTTTTTTGTGGGCTGTGTATTATTTCGATGTTCCTTTTAGAGGTAGTTTTTTACTGTTTTTTATAGCGGCTGAAATTTTTGTGTTTATAAGTGTGGGAATCGGGCTTTTAGTTTCCGTTTTTACTTCCACTCAAATAGCCGCACTTATTTTAACAGTTATTTTGACGGTGGTTCCGGGATTTTTATATTCGGGGATTTTGATGCCTATTTCTTCAATGGATAAAATATCTCAAATCGAAGCTCATCTTTTTCCGATAATGTATTTTAATCACATCTCTTATGACAGTTTTTTAGTGGGGGAAGGATTTAATTCTCTTTTAAATATCGAATATTTGATTATTTTGATGTTTTACGGGGCCGTTTTATTTCTGCTTGGATGGTTACTTCTCAAAAAGGCTATAAGATGAGGTTTTTTGCCATTATGAAAAAAGATATTTTAATTCTTTTGAGAAATACCGCTTTAATGCTGTTTTTGATTTATATTTTTACACTTGATATTTATCTTGCCGGTATAGGAATAAAAATAAAGCCTCAAAATGTAAGTGTTGGTTATGTGGATTATTCTAATTCACTAATGGTTAATAAAATTCTCTCACACTTGCATAAACCCGAATTTCAAACACCTAAACGTTTTTTGAATAAAGAAGAGTTAAAAAAAGCTATTGCAGATAAGAAAATAATGGTTGGACTTGTGTTTGGCAGTGATTTCGCAAAAAACTATTACAAAAAAAACTTCTCACGACTAAACGTTCTTATAGATTCGACAGCTTCTGCACAGGCACAGGTTACTGTGATATATTTAAATGAAATTCTTGCAAAATTTGTTAATTTGCATTTTCCTATAAGTATTCGCTCTCACAGGCTTTTTAATCAGAATTCTAATTCAACATGGTTTATGAGTTTAGCCGAGCTTATAAGCGATGTTGTGCTTTTGATTTTATTATTAGTGGCCGCTGTTTTTGTAAAAGAAAAAGAAGAAGGTACGTGGGATATTATGCTACTCATGCCGGTAAGTTCAATCCTTACTATTTTTGCAAAGATGTTTTCTCAGGTAATTGTAATACTCATAGGATTGTGGGTGAGTGTGGGAATAATACTTTTTAGTGTTTTTGATATGCCAATTAACGGAAATTTATGGCATTTTTTTATTTTAAATATTATTTTTGCCTTTTCGCTTGGGGGAATCGGACTTGTTATAGCGGCTATAAGTAAGAATGTCACGGAAGTTGGGCAATATTCATTTATGGTGATGATGCCTCTTATTTTTTTAAGCGGAGCGTGGACTCCTATTAGTTCTATGGCACCTTGGCTTCAAAAATTAAGTATTATTTCTCCTGTGAGGTATTATATTGAAGCTAGTGAATCTATATTTTTTAGAGGCTCAACTTTTTATGATTTAATGCCCGATTTTATTGCCTTGTTTATTATCGGTGTGGTATTATTTTATATAGGATACCGTAAAATAGGAAAACTGTTTTAAAGGAAAAAAATGAAAGATATACAAAAAGAATTTTTAGACAACAGAAATATTAATAAAGATGTATGGAGAATATTTAGGGTTATAAGCGATTTTACGGATGCCTTTGATGAGCTTGATGATATACCTCCTGCGGTATCAATTTTTGGTAGTGCTAGAGAAAAACCGGGCAATTTTTATTATGAAAAAGCAACAGAAATTTCAAAAAGGTTAAGCGAACTTGGATATGCAATAATTACGGGAGGGGGTCCCGGGATTATGGAAGCTGCAAATAAAGGTGCTAAAATTAGTGTAGGGCTTAATATTTTATTACCGCGTGAACAAAAAACAAATCCTTATGTAAACGTTCTTTTGAAATTTAAATATTTTTTTACAAGAAAAGTTACGTTTCTTAAGTATAGCGTAGGGACAGTTATGATGCCGGGCGGTTTTGGGACACTAGATGAGCTTAGTGAAGTATTGACACTCGTTCAAACGAAAAGAATGAGTGCGATTCCGATAGTTTTTTTCGGAAAAGAGTTTTACGAGCCACTTCTAAAATTTTATGACAAGATGCTTGAAATGAACTATATTTCAAAAGAAGACAAAAACCTTTTTATTGTTACTGATAGTGTAGAAGAAGCAGTAAGTTATATTTATAAAAATGCGGTAAAACCGAATATTATAAAATGATTTCATCATCTACTTTTCCTTTTTTTAAGGAAAAAATTCTTCAAAAACACTTGCTAAAGAGTTAAAAATCTTTTATAATTTTATTCCACTTAGCGTGGAAAAACCACGAGATCTTTAAAAAGGAAGGTAATGGAGAAAATTAGAATCAAACTTCAAGCGTATGACCATAGAGTGCTTGATAAGGCAGTAAGTATTATTATTGATGCAATTAAAAGAACTGGAGCGGAAGTAAAGGGACCTATTCCTCTACCTACAAAAATTAGAAGATATACAGTATTAAGATCACCTCACGTTAATAAAGATTCAAGAGAACAATTCGAAATTAGAATTCACAGAAGAATTGTTGATGTTGTAAATGCACAGCCTGAAACTGTTGACTCATTAATGAAACTTGAGTTGGCACCAGAGGTTGATGTAGAAGTTAGGGCATTAAGTTAAGGAGAATTGAATGGAATTTATAGTTGAAAAAATAGGAATGAGTAGGACTGTAGGAATCCCAAGTGTTCCGGTAACATTATTAAAAGTTGTTCCGGCAAAAGTTTGTGAAATTAAAGAAAATAAAGCTTTAGTAGCATATGCAAACGGTAAAAAAATAAATAAACCGATTGAGGGTATGCAAAAAAAATATGGACTTAGCAAAGAATTTAATAGATTTGTAGAATTAAAAGTAGCAAATACAGAACCGGGAGATTTGAGTGTTGAACCATTAAAAGAAGCTAAAAAAGTAAAACTTACATTCAAATCAAAAGGTAGAGGTTTTAGTGGTGTTATTAAAAGACATGGATTTGCAGGTGGGCCTGGAGGACATGGTAGTAGATTCCATAGAGCACCGGGGTCAATTGGTAACTGTGAATGGCCTGGACGTGTTATGCCGGGTAGAAAAATGTCAGGACATTATGGAAATAAAAATGTAACTGTAAATGCAGAAGTTTTAGAATTTGATGAAGATATGGGTGTATTAGTAATTAAAGGAAGTGTTCCTGGAGCAAATGGAAGTTTAGGAAAAGTAAGGATTGTGAAATGAGTATAGAAGTTATTAAACAATTACCGGAAGATTTTCAAAATATCAATCCGCACAATCTATATCTGTATGTAAAAGCATACCTTGCTAATCAAAGAGCAGGAACTGCACATACTAAAACAAGAGGAGAAGTTAGCGGAGGAGGTAAGAAACCTTTCAGACAAAAAGGTCTTGGACGTGCTAGACAAGGTTCTATTAGAGCACCTCATTTTGTTGGCGGTGGTGTTGCACACGGACCTAGAAATGAAAGAGACTGGTCTCAAAAAATAAATAAAAAACAAAAAAGAGTTGCATTAAAATATGCACTTAACGAAAAAGCTGAAAACGAAAAACTTTTCGTTGTTGATACTATTAAAATCGAAAGTGGAAAAACAAAAGATGCTGTTAAATGGTTAAATGAAATTAATCAAAGAGACTATTTAATAGTAGTTGATGAAATGGATGAAAAAACATTTTTAGCATTCAGAAACATCCCAAATGTTTATATTATTACACCGGAAGAATTAAACGCTTATTATGCAAGTGTATTTAAAAGCATAATTTTTGATAAAGCGGCTTACGAAAAAGTTATAAAGGGCTAAGCGATGGCGGATATTACAGATATTAAATCAATCGTATACACTGAAAAAGCACTAAACCTTCAAGAGCAAGGTGTGCTTGTAGTTCAGACTACACCAAAAGTGACAAAAAATCAACTAAAAGAAATTTTTAAAGAATATTTCGGAGTAACTCCACTAAAAGTAAATTCACTTAGACAAAAAGGAAAAGTGAAAAGATTTAGAGGAGTTGAAGGTAAAAGAGCAGATTACAAAAAATTCTATGTAAAATTACCTGAAGATGCAAAAATTGAAAGCCTAAGCGTGTAAAGGGAAGAAGATGGCAGTAAAGAGTTATAAACCATATACACCGTCAAGAAGATTTATGACAACACTTGATAATAGTGATATAACATCTAAACCGACGGTAAAAAAACTATTAATTAAACTACCTCAAAAAGCAGGTAGAAACAATGTAGGAAGAATTACATCTAGACACAGAGAAGCTGGAGCGAAAAAACTTTATAGAATAATCGATTTTAAAAGAAATAAATTTGGAGTTCCAGGTAAAGTTGATACAATTGAATACGATCCGTATAGAAACTGCAGAATTTGTTTAATTAGTTATGTTGACGGTGATAAAAGATATATAATTCAACCTGAAGGTTTAAAAGTAGGTGATACTGTAATGGCTGCTGAGAGTGGTCTTGATATTCTACCTGGTAATGCAATGAAGCTTAAAAATATTCCTGTAGGTACTGTTGTACATAACGTTGAAATGAAGCCTGGAAAAGGCGGGCAAATTGCAAGAAGTGCGGGAAATTCTTGTCAAATTATGGGTAGAGAAGGTAAATATGTTATTTTAAGATTACCAAGTGGTGAAATGAGATATATTTTAGGTGAATGTATGGCTACAATTGGAACTGTAGGTAATGCAGATTATCAAAACATTACTATTGGTAAAGCTGGTAGAAATAGACACAGAGGTATTAGACCTCAAACAAGAGGTATTGCTATGAACCCTGTTGATCACCCACACGGTGGAGGAGAGGGTAGAAGTAAAGGTAACCATCCTGTTACGCCTTGGGGAATGCCTACTAAAGGTTATAAAACTCGTAAGAAAAAACAATCTGATAAATATATAATTTCAAGAAGAAAGAAATAAGGATAGCTCATGGCAAGAAGCACTAAAAAAGGTCCTTTTGTAGATGACCATTTAATGAAAAAAGTTTTAAAAGCTAAAGAAGAAAAAAATCCTAAACCAATTAAGACATGGTCAAGAAGGAGTATAATTACTCCTGAGATGATAGGTTTGACTATCAATGTTCATAATGGAAGAGATTTTGTACCGGTTTATATTACTGAAAGACATGTTGGACATAAGCTTGGTGAATTTGCACCAACAAGAACTTTTAGAGGTCATAAAGGTTCTGTTCAAAAGAAAATAGGTAAGTAAGGGAAGCTCATGAGTAAAGCAGTATTAAAATTTATTAGACTTTCACCAACAAAAGCAAGACTAATAGCAAGAGAAATTCAAGGAATGAATGCTGAAGTTGCACTTGCTAAACTTGAATTTATGCCTAATAAAGCGGCAAGAGTTATTGCTAAAGTTATTGCAAGTGCTGTTGCAAATGGTGATTATGATGCAAATGAGGTAAAAATTACTTCATGTAGAGTTGATAGAGGTCCATATCTGAAAAGATATAGACCAAGAGCTAGAGGTATGGCAAGTAGAATTCAAAAACCAACCGCTCATATTTATGTAGAAGTTGAAAAGGAAAGCTAATGGGTCAAAAAACGAATCCAATCGGACTAAGACTTGGAATAAATAGAAACTGGAGAAGTAGATGGTTTATTAATTACAACACTATGCCTGAAAATGTGGTAGGAGATTATGAACTTAGAAAATTTTTAAAGAAAAAACTTTATTATGCAGGTATTAGCGATATTATTATTGAAAGAACTGCTAAAAAAGTTAGAATCACAATTTTTGCAGCTAAACCGGGTATTATTATTGGTAAAGGTGGTAGTGAAGTAGAAGCTCTTAAAAATGAACTTCAAAAGAAAATTGGTAATAAAGAGCTTATTCTTAATATTAAAGAAGAGAGAAAGCCACAACTAAGTGCACAACTAGCAGCTGAGAATGTTGCTACTCAGATTGAAAGAAGGGTGGCATTTAGAAGAGCTATGAAAAAAGTTATTCAATCAGCACTTAAAGCCGGAGCTAAAGGAATTAAGGTTCAAGTTGCAGGAAGACTTAATGGTGCTGAAATGGCAAGAACTGAATGGTATCTTGAGGGAAGAGTTCCTCTACATACATTAAGAGCTAAAATTGATTATGGTTTTGCTGAGGCACTAACTACCTATGGTATTATAGGTGTTAAAGTATGGATATTTAAAGGTGAAGTTCTTCAAAGAAAAATGAATTCTCAAGAGACTAAAACACCAGAAAGAAAAGCTCCAAGAAGAAGAAAAGGACGCAGAAATGTTAATGCCAAAAAGAACTAAATACAGAAAACAGCAAAAAGGTAGAAATAGAGGTAAAGCCTATAGAGGTAGTAGCCTTGCATTTGGAACATACGGACTTAAAGCAATTGAACTTGGAAGAATTAATTCAAGACAAATTGAAGCTGGAAGGGTTGCTTTAAGTAGAACTATGAAAAGAACTGGAAAAATTTGGATTAGAGTATTCCCTGATAAACCTCTTACAGCAAAACCTGTAGGAGTTAGGATGGGTAAAGGTAAAGGAAGTGTTGAAGAGTGGGTAATGAATATAAAGCCTGGAAGAGTTATTTTTGAAATTACCGGTGTTAATGGAGAAATTGCCGTTAGAGCATTAACTCTTGCAGCTGCAAAGTTACCTTTTAAAACAAAAATTATTTCAATGGAGAGTGAAAATGAGCTATACTAAATTAAATGTAGCAGAACTTATTGAAAAATCTGAAGCTGAGCTTCAAGAGCTTCTTAAGAATAAAAAAATAGAACTTTTTGAAACAAGAATGAAGTTAAAAACTATGCAGCTACAGGATACATCATTTATAAGAAAAATCAGAAAAGACATCGCTAGAATTAAAACAGCGATGAGAGCAAAAAGGGGTAACTAATGCCTAAAAGAGTTATTACTGGAAAAGTTATTAAAAAAACTGGTGATAAAACTATAAATGTTTTAGTTGAAAGAAAAGTTTTACATCCAAAATATCATAAAATTGTTAAAAGATTTAAAAAATATCTAGTTCATGATGAAAAAAATGAAGCTAATGTTGGAGATATAGTAAGTGCTATTGAACATAGACCAATTTCTAAAAGAAAAACTTTCGTTCTTAAAGAAATTGTTGAAAGAGGAGAATAAGAATGATTCAACCATTTACAAGATTAAAAGTAGCTGATAACAGCGGTGCAAAAGAGATTATGTGTATAAAAGTTTTGGGAGGTTCTAAAAGAAGATATGCAAGTGTAGGTGATATTATTGTTGCTTCTGTTAAAAAGGCCCTTCCAAACGGTAAAATAAAAAAAGGTCAAGTTGTAAAAGCTGTAATTGTTAGAACTAAAAAAGAAGTTCAAAGAGAAAATGGTTCATTAATAAGATTTGATGAAAATGCAGCTGTAATTATAGATACAAAAAAAGAGCCAGTAGGAACTCGTATTTTTGGACCTATTGCAAGAGAAGTTAGATATGAAGGTTTCCAAAAAATTACATCATTAGCTCCGGAGGTGTTATAATGGGTGCAAGAAAAAATCAACCTCCTAAATTTAAAATAAAAAGAGGAGATACTGTAAAAGTTATTGCAGGAGATGATAAAGGTAAAACAGGTGAAGTTTTAAAAGTTATTCCTAAAGAAGCTAAAGTTATAGTAAAAGGTGTGAATGTGGTTAAAAAGGCTGTTAAGCCAACTGAACAAAACCCAAAAGGTGGGTTTGAATATATTGAAAAACCTATTCATATTTCAAACGTAAAAAAAGTAGAAGGCTAGGGCGATGTTTGAAGTACAAAAAAAATATTTAGAGGAAGTAAGACCAAAACTTGTAGAAGAGTTTGATATTAAAAATCCTATGCTAATCCCTAATATTGAAAAAATTGTTGTTAGTGCAGGGGTTGGTGAAGGTGCTAGAGATAAAAAATTTTTACAAAGTGTTGCTGATACTTTAACAATTATCACAGGTCAAAAAGCTGTAATTACTCCTGCAAGAAAATCTGTTGCAGGATTTAAAGTAAGAGAAGGTATGCCTGTAGGTGTAAAAGTAACCCTTAGAGGTGAAAGAATGTGGAGTTTCTTACAAAAACTTATTTCAGTTGCTCTTCCAAGAGTTAGAGATTTTAAAGGTGTAAAAAGAGATGGCTTTGATGGAAGAGGTAATTTTAACTTTGGTTTAACAGAACAACTTGTGTTTACTGAAGTAGATTATGATAATATTATTAAAGTTCACGGTATGAATATTAATATTTCAACAACAACTGAAGATGATAAGATGGCTCTTAGAATGCTAGAACTTATCGGATTCCCATTTACAAAAGGAAAATAAAATGGCAAAAAAAAGTATGATTGCTAAAGCTAAGAGAAAACCAAAATTTAAAGTGAGAGCATATACAAGATGCTCTATCTGCGGAAGACCAAGAAGTGTCTATAAAGATTTTGGAATTTGCAGAGTCTGTTTAAGAAAAATGGCAAACGAGGGGCTACTCCCTGGTGTTAAAAAAGCTAGTTGGTAAAAGGATGCCGAAATGATGAATGATATTATTGCAGATGGATTAACAAGAATTAGAAATGCATCAATGAGAGGTCTTGAATATACAACCCTTATCCATTCAACATTAATGGAGAATGTATTAAAAGTATTTAAAGACAAAGGTTATATTGAAGACTATAAAGTTATAGAAGAAGGAAAC
>OFBV01000126.1_pt1 | contig 9867 bp, 6 predicted proteins | sample 1520691 | NCBI WGS metagenome assembly OFBV01 (sample SAMEA3696450, study PRJEB22514) | metagenome | biome: water; feature: marine; material: hydrothermal vent | place: Pacific Ocean | collected 2014-08-16 | depth 1514 m | reverse complement strand
ACTTAATTGGGGTTCCTTTAACAAGAATACCATACGAATACCATCATCTTTAGAAATATTAAATATTAATAAATATTGTTTTCCATCTTTCTTCATATCTTTAAATATATGTTATATTGTCGCATCTACTTCTCGAAGAGCAAAAGGAATGGCAATGGCGAAAAAGAAGAGAAGACACTTTATAAAACTCAACAATAGAATCAAAGAGATATTTTCCGGCAAATCTTTCGACACGGCGATATCCGATGTGGATGACGAGTTGCTCATGGAGCTATTGATGCTACTCGAACTCAAACTCCCCTATCTCGATAGAGACGAGATGCTCAGAACACTTCGCAGAGAGTGGAGTGATGGAGATTATAAAACGAGAAAGATTATCGTGGAGAGACTCTCACAGGAGTATGGCAGAGGAAAGAAGAGCAGAGCTCCCAAAAGCGACTCTCGCGACACTATAGAGGAGATGGCATATATTCTCGACGAACTCGGTGCCGACCGTGACGAAGAGCAGGAGGTACTCGACTCGCTTCTCGAGAGTAAAAAGAGCTCCGTAAGCCGAGATAAGATAGAAAAGAGGCTGGCATACATAAGAAGACGCAGGCGTCTGGAGAGAATATGCAGCATACTCGAAGCCTCTTTCAACGACAGGAACGAGCTGGAGTTCGTCTCTGCCTACGAATTCTCCTTTTCTGCTCACAGTTTCGTAAAATATCTCCTTACGAGGACGGAGGCTGTCGATATAGACTCCATGCTCGAAGAGAGAGACGAAGATATCGTCACCACTCTGGAGCATATGAAGAGTGAGGCCCGCAGGAGAAGAGAGGAGGAGATTTCCCTCTTCGTCTCCTCTTTGCACGAGCATAGATATCTCGGCGAAAGAGATGCGGAAATCTCCATAAGAAGAGCTCCTCTGCAAAGTGAGCTCTACCACATACCGATACCATACGAAATCGTACGGGGAATCGTCGATGAAATAGACCCCAATATATATATAATGGAAAGCCAGGAGCATTTCGGCATAGAAAAGAGTACAAAATTCGAACTCTTCGGTACCACTCTGGAGTACAGACTCAAACTCTCCTACGAAAAGAGCTTCCTCTACTCCAGCATCTGGCAAGAGAGTGACCTACCTCTCGAAGAGGATTTCGCAACTTTGAAAAATAGTGGCGAAGAGCTCTTCCTATCGTCGGTGGAGGCTTTGAAGGAGAGGATGAGAGAGCAGGCGGGGCTGCTGGAAATAGAAGATGGCGAGATAGAGAGATTCATCCTGCAGTTTCTCGAGGGGCAAATAGCCGCCTCTGGAAATCTGAGGATGAAAGAGAAGACGAGAAAGAGGATACTCTTCCATTTTTCGGAATATCTCAAACCTCTCAAAGAGAAGAGACTCAGAGAGGAGCTTCTGGCCAAAACCATAAGGGACTTCAAGATGCTCTTCCCTCTCGCGAGAAGCCTGAAGAGAAAAATAGTCCTGCATGCAGGCCCTACCAACAGCGGCAAGACATGGGAGGCGATGGAGAAGTTGAGACAGGCCGAGACGGGATACTATCTGGCCCCATTGAGACTACTCGCTCTGGAAGGATACGAAAATCTCGTCTCGCACGGTGTAAAGACATCGCTCATAACTGGAGAGGAAGAGATACTCGACGAGGACTCCACACATATCAGCTCTACGATAGAGATGCTCAACAGCGAGGTTGAAGTGGAGCTCAGTGTAATAGACGAGATACAGATGATAGAGGATAGAGACAGGGGATGGGCTTGGGCGAACGCTCTTATCGGAGTACCGGCGAAAGAGCTCATACTCACAGGCTCCGAAAATGTCGTACCTGCCATAAAGGAGCTCTGCAGATACCTAGGTGAGGAGCTGGAGATAAAATATTTCGAGAGAAAAAACCCTCTCGAACTCATGCAGAGGGCCACAGCGCTCAAGAGAGTCAAAGCCGGTACGGCCATAGTGGCATTCTCGAGAAAGGAGGTCCTCTCTCTCAAACAGAGACTTTCGCACAAATATCGCGTATCCGTAGTTTACGGCAATCTCTCTCCGGAGGTCAGAAGAGAGGAGGCGAGACGATTCAGAGAGGGAGAGAGCGAAGTATTGGTAGCGACGGATGCCATCGCGATGGGGCTGAATCTGCCCATAAAAACCATTCTATTTGCAAGAGACAACAAATTCGACGGACTCAGAAGAAGAGAACTAAGCACTTCGGAGATACTCCAAGTAGCGGGAAGAGCAGGAAGATACAAAATACACGAACACGGCTATGTAGGTGCCCTAGACGAAAAGACACTAAGAGGCATCAAGGAGAGATTCCATGGCGAGCTTCCTCCCATCACCCTGCCCGTCTCCGTAATGGCCGGTCTGGAGCATGTATTGCTCATAGGAGAGATACTGGAAACCGGAAAGCTTACGGAGATACTCGATTTCTTCTCGCAAAACATGAAATTCGAAGGCCCCTTCGTTGCGGCCAATATAGACTCTATGCTCGAACTGGCGAGTATCGTGGATGAGTACGATTTCGACCTCAAATCTCGATATCACCTCTCCTGCGCTCCCGTAAGTATCAACTCACCCTATCTGGAGTCGGTCTTTCATAGATATCTCAGAGAGTTGGAGAAGGGCAAAGAGGTGAAATATATCGAACCAAGGAAGCTACCCCCTTTCGCCCATACAAACGAAGAGTTACTCTACGCCGAAGATAGAGTGAAAGAGGTCTCTCTATATTTATGGTTGTCTTTTAAATTCAGAGACAAGTTCAAAGATACCGAAAAAGCGATAGAGGGGAGAAAAAAACTGAACAGGTTTATCGAAAATTCACTTCAGAGGGGCGATTTCAAAAAGAGTTGCAGGCGCTGCGGCAGAGAGTTGGACTTCAGCTATAGTTTCTCCATCTGCGAAAAATGCTATAAAAAAGGGAAGAGGGGGAGTTTTTATAAGAAAAGAGAATAATTTTTCATATAGCTGTTGTTATATTATTCATATTTCGTTAAATTTTATGAAAAAGTAAGCAAAAAATTAACGAATTGTGTTATCATTACAAACGAAATAACAAAAACAAGGAGTTTCAAATGAAAAAAGGACTTTTGCTTTCAGTAGCAGCAACAGCTGTTATCTTCGCAGGTGGCGATATCGCTCCTGTTGAGCCCGCAGCACCTGCATCCGCAGATTTCTGGGGACAAATCGGATTCGCATATCAAGCTGAGGATTTCGATTCCAAAGTAGTTAATCTTGACCTCAGTGATGAGGCAAACAATAGATTTTCTGCAATTGTAGTACTTGGTGTTGAAAAACAACTCGGTAACGGCTTCGGCTTTGGTGCAGAAGTTGCAGGTTGGAGCGATCTCGGACTCGATATCGCTGATCGTTCTGCTCTCTACTGGGCTGATGGAGCAGCAAATGCTGGAGCTGATCAGACAGATGCCGAAGTATCTCAAGCATACCTGACCTACACTTTCGGTAATACAGCAATCAAAGCTGGACGACAAGCTCTTCCCAAAGCAGTCTCTCCTTGGGCATGGTCTGCACGCTCTGCCGGTATAATCGATATCAGCTATGACGGTGTCGTAATCGCCAATACTGATCTCGAGAACACTACACTCGTAGGCGCATGGATAGATCAAGTTAGCTTCACTAATGACTTCCTCCCCAATGTTGATATAAGTGATGATACTGGTCTCTTTATGCTCGCTATGATCAACAAGTCTCTTGCCAACACTACTTTGTCATTGAGCACATACTATATTCCCAGCAGCAACTTCACTCCTAGCCTCGAAGATACATGGTCGGTATGGGCTTCTGCAGTAGGTAATGCAAACGCTGTCAACTGGGGTGTTCAAGTAGCTTATGTCGATGGCGATCAGGCTGGATGGGATTCTACATTCGGTGTAGCAGCGAAGATTGGTTCCAAGTGGGGTGACCTCGGTGCAGAGCTTGTTGTAGGTTATATCAACGACGGTGACTACAGCCTCAAAACTGCTGGTTCTGGAAGAGGAACAAGCGCATTCTGGACATTCACCGGTGACTTCGGTGGTGACATTGTTGGAGACAATGTATGGTCTATCATGCTCAAAGCCAACTACGACCTACATGAAAATGGTAAACTCTTCGGTATAGTCGAGTATTTCGATGCTGATAACAATGCCGTATTCGACAGTGCTACAGATCTGAGACTCGGATACAAGTTCAAAGTATTGGGTCTTGATAGCAAAATTGAGTACAGATATCTTGATATCGACAATGCTGCCGATGTTACTCGCCAAAGAGTTCGTGTAGAAGCTTACTACAAGTTCTAAGAACCCTCTACTCCTCGTCAGGGAAGCCCTTTTCGGGCTTTTCCCGATATATCTTCATTTAAAAAAATCTCATAAAATAACTAAATACAAAAAAGTGATTCCAATATCATCTAAATAGAGCATATCTTAAGATAAATCAGTGTATTGTAACGCTAAATATTTACACACTACCCTATCAAAGGATGAAGATGAAGAAGGGTCTTTTATTGCTTACGGCTTTAAGTATGACAATGATACTCGGATGTGCACAGAAGAGCTCTACACCCATCAGAATGGCACATGAGCAAAATCTAAACTTCAACGATGCCGTAAGTGCTTCGGTAAGCGGCGGTGTTACGGAGAGTGGAAAATATACGGGACAGGACGGTAGAAGTGCCAGCGGTATAAAAATGATCTATTTCGCTACTGATAGATATACCTTGGATCCCGATCAACTGGCACGACTACAGTCTGACCTTCCGAAAATAAGGAATCTCGTCTCCATTGGAAAGATACGGGTTGAGGGTAATTGTGATGAAGTCGGTACAGATGAATACAACCACGCTCTGGGTCTCAAGAGAGCCAAAAGCGTAAAACTCTTCCTGACTGACAATGGTATTCCTTCCAAAATGATAGATATAGTAAGTTATGGTGAGAGCAATCCGGTATGTACGGGAGGCTCTGCCGCCTGTCATGCCAAAAATAGAAGAGTGGAAATCAACAGCGTACAATAACACTTTGCCTGCACTGCTGACAAGAGTGCAATCCAAAGAAGCGACAGCTGGGGCCTGCCACCCTAAGCTCCGAGCGGAGCTTAGAGGTCCTGCTCCACCACCTTTTTGAAAGTCCCAAAATAGATATCCCTCAGGCTTGTCATATCCATCTCTATATCGTTTATGCGGACTCTATCGCCTCCGCTTCTACCTATGGATACAATATTCAACCCCAGATTCATAGCCTTTTGCGCTACTTGTGCTATATTCTCCTCTTTCACTTCCACAATCGCTCTCGAGGGTGTCTCGTCGAATACCCATCTCTCATCTTCAAACGAGAGCTCTATATCCGCACCAATGCCACTTAGAGCGCAGCTTTTTGCAACAGCTATCGCCAATCCGCCGACATTTACATCCTTCGCGGACTCGAGCAGCCCCTCTTCGTTGGCCTCCACGACAAACTGCCACAGCCTCGCTTCTGCCGCATAATCGATATCGGGAAGTCTTCCGCCTATGGTGCCGTAGAGCTCTTTCATGTAGAGTGATGCCGCAAACACCCCTTTTGTCACACCAAGAAGCAGAATTCTATTGTTTTCACCCTGCAGGCTGCTCGGGAGTACACGATTGCTCTCTTCGTTGAGTCCCACCATCGCTATGGCCGGTGTCGGATATATGCTCACTCCGTTGGTTTCGTTGTATAGCGACACATTTCCGCTCACTACCGGCGTCTCCATCTCGGCGCAGGCCTCCTTGATACCCTCACAAGCCTTGGCGAACTGCCACATCACTTCGGGATTCTCCGGGTTTCCGAAGTTGAGACAGTCGGTTATAGCCAGTGGTCTGGCGCCGCTCATAGCCACATTTCTGCCGCTCTCGAGCACTGCAAGCGCCGCCCCTTTGAAGGGGTCTATATAGCAGTATCTCGGATTGCAATCACTGCTCATTGCAAGAGCCTTTCCATTCTCCTTGACTCTTATCACACTCGCATCGAGCGAGCCTGGATGCTTCTGGGTATTGGTCTGTACCATCGAGTCGTACTGCTCATAGACCCACGACTTATCCACCACTTCGTTGCAGGCTATCATCTTTTCGAAAGCCTCTTGGTTGGGCACCCTTTCAAAGTCATCTATCGTTATCTCGGCTATCTCGTCGAGATAGGCGGGTCTGCTGGTCGCTCTGTCGAGTATCGGTGCCTCTTCGCTTACGGGATCGACCGGGATGTCGGCAACCTTTTCACCGTGCCAGAAGAGTTCCATTCTGCCGGTATCCGTCACTTCACCTATGACGGCGGCTTCGAGGTCCCATTTTCTGAAAATCTCGATTATCGCCTCTTCACTTCCCTTCCTAGCACATATGAGCATCCTCTCTTGGGATTCGCTCAGCATAAATTCATAGGGAGTCATCCCCTCCTCTCTCGCCGGTACTCTCTCCAGATGCATGATCATACCGCTGCCGCTTCTTCCCGCCATCTCGAAGGAGCTCGAAGTGAGCCCCGCCGCACCCATATCCTGAATACCGACCACATAGTCGGTTTTGAAGAGTTCGAGGCAGGCTTCGAGCAGAAGCTTCTCCGTAAAGGGGTCTCCCACCTGCACCGTGGGTCTGAGCTTCTTGCTCTCTTCGGTGAAGCTGTCACTGCTCATGACCGCTCCGCCGAGTCCGTCCCTGCCGGTCCTCGAACCTACATAGATAACGGGATTTCCCACACCCTCGGCCTTGCCGTAGAAGATTTCGTCGGCTCTGGCCAGCCCAAGGCTAAAAGCGTTTACCAGAATATTGCCGTTGTAGCAGCTTTCGAAACTCATCTCGCCGCCGATGGTCGGCACTCCCATGCAGTTGCCGTAGCTTCCTATACCCTCTACCACTCCTCTTACGAGATGGCGCTGATATCTGGCCGTTTCACTATCTCCGTCGATATCTCCGAATCTGAGAGAGTTGAGATTGGCCACGGGACGCGCTCCCATCGTGAAGATATCTCTAAGTATCCCCCCGACACCGGTGGCCGCTCCTTGAAAAGGCTCTATGTAGCTCGGATGGTTGTGGCTCTCCATCTTGAAGACAGCCGCCATACCGTCTCCTATATCGATGACACCGGCATTCTCTCCCGGTCCTTGGATGACCCACGGAGCCTCGGTGGGAAAACCGTTGAGATATTTTTTGCTCGACTTGTATGAACAGTGTTCGGACCACATGGCGCTGAAGATACCTATCTCCACGAGATTCGGTTCTCTGCCGAGAATCTTCTTTATATGCCTATAATCTGCCACACTCAACTTGTGAGCCGCCAAAACATCCTCTATATTCTCCAGCGCTTCTTCCGACATACTTTTCCTTTTGAAAAATGATAATTTGACGATATTTTACTCAAAAGGGGCTGAATGGGAGCACTATATCTCATATACTCATCCCCCCTGAATTTCCACTCCGCAATCAACTTGATAATCAGCATGATGTACTTCCAAATCCATTTCATATAGAGCACATCCTTGCCCTTTTGTTGTGCTTCGTAGATATCCCTATCCACCTCTTCGGGCTGGGCGGTCAGCTTTTGATGTAGGTCCGTACCCTCGATCATCTTCGTCGCCATGAAACCGGGTTTGATGGTGAGCACCTGCACCTGTGAGTCATAGAGTCTGTTTCTTGGCCCCGATAGGTAGACTCAGCGCCGCTTTGGCTAAGCCGTAGAAGATGATCTCATTTTCATTGAGAATTATCTCTTTGAGTTTCGTTTCCTCATCGAAGGTGATATGACAACAGTCAATTTTAGAGTACTCCCCCTATGTACTACGGCTCATACGACACTCACGCTTAAAAAAGAGCGACGAAGGCGACGAAATCCTACAAAAAGAGATGAAAATCGATGTTTTCCATCGGATGCTATGAGCTCATCAGAGAGGAAAGAGGAGTGCTATATTAAGCTCGAAAAGATTCGCACATCCCGCCAATGGATAGATACTCTTGCTGCCCTTCATATCGAAGATAAGCTCTTCAAGATACCTCGGAGAAATACGAAAATTACAAAATTACCGTTGTGAGATATTCAAGTTCCCAAAAAGGGGACCTCAAATAGGTAACCCCCAAACTATTTTACCAATGATACAAAGGAGGAGGAATCATTATAAAATAAACCAATCAAAAGGAGAAAAAATGAATTGTGGCGCGGCGGACGAGACTCGAACTCGCGACCCCCTGCGTGACAGGCAGGTATTCTAACCGACTGAACTACCGCCGCACCTATGAACTTATGGTGGTCGCTATAAGACTCGAACTTATGACATCTACCTTGTAAGGGTAGCGCTCTACCAACTGAGCTAAGCGACCATAAACCGTACTGGCGACCCTTAGAGGATTTGAACCTCTGTGTCTGTGTGGAAAACACAGCATCCTTGGCCACTAGATGAAAGGGTCATCTAGACCAATTCCAGCTATTATTTAAGTGGTGACCCGTCTTGGATTCGAACCAAGGGCCCACTCCTTAAAAGGGAGTTGCTCTACCGACTGAGCTAACGGGTCTCTTCAAAAAGCCGTTCGGCTTATGTGGGTGGCATTATAGCCCATAAGATCCTGCCTGTCAAGGGTTTTTGAAAAAAAATTCAAAAAAAATCGAAAATTCCCTTTTCGCTCTCTATCAACATCTCCACTGCACACCATAGTGTTCTCTCCTGTATCGCTACTCTATCTCCAAGGAGGAAAACTCTCCGCACCCGTTTCTCTCCAGAATTTATTATACATAGATATACCGTACCTACCGGCTTGCCGGGGACTGCTCCAGTCGGACCTGCTATACCGCTGACGGCAATAGCTATATCCGCCCCACTTCTCCTCATGGCTCCGTCCGCCATCTCTTGCACACACTCTCTACTGACCGCACCGTATCTCGCCAGTGTCTCCTTCCTCACACCCAGCCACTCATCTTTTATCTCATTGCTATAGGTGACAAAAGAGCCGTTCAGGATAGCCGAGGCACCGGAGACGGATGTAAAAGCACTGGCTATGAGACCTCCCGTACAACTTTCGGCGAAAGTGATACTTTTGCCGCACGAGCCAAGATACTCTATGAGCAGGGTGAAGATATTTTTCGTCACTATGTAGTGGCCCCTGCCGAAATATTCCTCCAGCTTATATAAGCTCCCAGGCTCATCTATCGTAGTCATATACATCGTCGGTGTAATCTTCGAAGGCAGAGGAAGACCAAGTTTCAAGGTGACACTCTCCGCTATATCCTCATACTTCGTGCGGGTATTTGCAAAAATATAGACTTTTCTTCTCGTATCCAAGCTCTCTTTGGGAAAGTATATCGCTCTATCATAGGAGATATTCGTTATATAAAGCGAGCATCTCCCGACCATTATACTATATCCGGTGTCGAATATCCTGCTTGCCGTAGAAGGATACAAGTGCTCTCCATCACTCACTATCGCTTCATGAGAAAGTGTGGCAACTATCCTATTCAGTATGGGATAGGAGTCCTTTTCGCAAAATATATACACCTCCCGCTCTCTCGAAACTACTTCCATGAGTTCTTGGGGAAGAGACTCATCATGTGTTCCGAAGTACTGTTTTCTTTTTGCAAAAATACCATGATTCTCGAGAACTCTCTCGATATAGCCCATCGAAACCGAATCTTGACAAAGAGAGTGACCGATGTATATGATTATAGTTTCTCTTTCCATGTCGAAACCCTCCCCTCCCCTGTTTCTCGATAAAATCAAATAGCTTTTCTATAATTGTACTTGATTTTCCGAGAAACTCGACTGCATGGTTCCTTCTCCATGAATAGAGTTCCATTTTTCGCAAAGAGGTCTATCTCAAAATCGCGAAGATCAATATATCCCCTTTTGTTATAATACAGGCCAAAGCCAGCCAAAGGAGATGAATGAAAGCCATT
>OFBV01000125.1_pt1 | contig 9873 bp, 13 predicted proteins | sample 1520691 | NCBI WGS metagenome assembly OFBV01 (sample SAMEA3696450, study PRJEB22514) | metagenome | biome: water; feature: marine; material: hydrothermal vent | place: Pacific Ocean | collected 2014-08-16 | depth 1514 m | reverse complement strand
TAAGGGGGATACAGGGGGTTCAAAAATTACTGCTACAAGAATCCCCCTAACCCCCTTTAGAAAAGGGGGAAACTTTTAACAGTTTTTGAAGAGAAATACCGTCTTCCTTGCTGGCTTAATCAAAATGTAAACTATCAAAGTGATGACTATTGGAGAGCAACTTCCAGGATTGTTAAATGATCTCTCCCTGGAACCACGTTTAAAGTGCAATTTTTCAGTTCATTCCATAAAGAAAAAGCTCCTTCCAATCCGGTAACCGTATCTTCTTCTCCTGCAAAAACAACTACTGGAACTGTCACTTTTGGCAAGTATGGAGCAAGGTTAAGCCAGGCAAAAGATTCAAGAAGTTCTCTCGCTTTTTCTTCACGCAGGGTTGGGATAAACCAATCTCTGGAGGAACAGAGACTTCGAAAATAGTAAACGGCTTCCATAAAATCTCTTTTTAACTTTCTCAAAAACCTTTTTACAACCACCTCCGGCTGGGAAACTCCGGAAAAAGCAGAAGTGGGAGCATACAGTATCAGTTTTTCAACCTTTTCAGGATAAGAAACAGCTGTCATAACAGCAACAGATGCACCCAAGGACCAACCAACAAGAGTAGAGCCTTCAGGAATAAACTCTCCTACCTCTCTTGAAAGACAAAGGATATCTGTAGATTCAAACGGAGAATCTCCATGACCGGGAAGTGTTAAGTGAACAGCATCTTTAAAAGGGGAAATTGACCAGATGGAGCCATCAAAGCTCCATCCGTGAAGAGTGAAAACTTTTTTCATGCCGCTTTTCTTTGAGCCACTTTATCCTTCTTCATTAGCTTCTGAATCAGATGAAATTCCTTAATCACGTCAATTGCCCTTCTTAACTGGCTATCTATTCTCTTCTCCCTTTCTTTTCTTATCTCTTCTGTTTTCTCTGGATGCTCCTCTATCTCTTTAAACTCTTTCTTAAGCTGTTCAATATCTTTCTTGGACAGTTTCACTTCAATATCAGGCTCTATTCCTTTTCCATCAATGCACTCGTTGTTTGGCATGTAGTACTTGGCAGTCGTAATCTTAACAGCATAACCCATTTCAAGCGGGTAGAGGGTTTGAACAGAACCTTTTCCAAACGTCTTCTCACCTACAACAATAGCCCTATCATTGTACCTGAGAGCCCCCGTCAGAATTTCAGCTGCACTTGCAGTACCACCGTTAACAAGCATTACAACAGGAATATCGAGTGGAACCACAGGATTGTGTGTAGAGCGGAACTTTTTAATACTTTCAGGAATTCTTCCTTTTGTATAGACGATAAGAGCTCCTTTCGGAAGGAAGTAATCACTTATTGCAACAGCAGAATCTAAAAGACCACCCGGGTTGTTTCTGACATCAACGATAATTCCCTGAAGCTTTTTATCCTTGTTGAGCTCCTGAAGAGCTTTCTTAAACTCCTCAACTGAGTTCTTCTGGAACATTGTAAACCTGATGTATCCAATATCCCCTTTGAGTATTCTGTATTTAACACTCTGGATTTTTATTATTGCCCTTGTTATCGTGAACCGCTTGGGTTCAGACCAACCCTTTCTCCAGATCCAGATGGTTATTTTCGTTCCCGGTTTCCCTCTCATAAGTTTCACAGCTTCCATAAGGGTCATATCAGGAGTAACTTCTTTATCCTCTATCTTCACAATGATATCTCCCGGTTTAACTCCAGCCCTGAAAGCCGGCGTATCCTCAATGGGAGCTATTATCATCAATTTTCCATCTTTTGTTTTTGTTATCTGAATACCAAGTCCTCCAAATTCTCCCTGAGTCTCTACCTGAAACTCTTTGAGTTTATCAGGAGTAAAGAGTGTACAGTGGGGATCAAGCTTGTTGAACATTCCCTGAATAGCACCTTCAAAGAGTTTCTTTGGAGTTACAGGTTCAACGTATCTCTCTTTAACAAGCTGATAGGCTTCGGTAAAAAGCCGAATGTATTTAATCTCTTCCCTTCCTGTAGATGTTCCTTTCTCAACCGCAGAAAGAGAAATCTTCCCCAAGGAAAAAACAAAAACTATCATAAGCGAAAAGAAAAATATTGACTTAAAAAGTTTCCTCATCTTTTCCTCTCAAGGACTTTTTTAACCTTCTCTATTATGCCCTTTTCGTCAAGCTTGAAGTAGTGTAAAAGTTCCCAGCCCTTTCCGGACCTTCCAAAGACATCAGGAATTCCAAGTCTTTCCACTGGAACTGGATAGTTTTCTACAAGAGCTTCAGCAACGGCAGAGCCAAGTCCTCCAACTATTGAGTGCTCTTCAGCAGTAACAACTGCTCCCGTTTTTGATGCAGATTCAACAAGAAGCTCAACGTCAATTGGTTTAACCGTTGGCATATGAATGACTTCAATTGAAATACCTTCTCTTTCCAGAATATCCGCAGCAAGTAGAGCAAAAGAGGTCATTACGCCATTTGCCACAACAGTTACATCCTCCCCTTCTCTCAGAACAATTCCCTTTCCCAGTTTAAAATTATAGTTTTTATCAAAAATTCTTGGAAACTTTTCTCTACTAAGTCTAACATAGAAAGGACCTTCTGTATAAGCTATCGTTCTTATCACCTGTTCAGTTTCTACATCGTCTGCTGGAACAATAATCCTCATGTTTGGAATGTTTCTCATGTTGGCAACATCCTCGAGAGCCTGGTGACTTGCTCCATCCTCACCAACCGTAATCCCACCGTGGGTACAAACAATTTTTACACTCAAGTTAGGATAACATATAGTCTGTCTTACAGCTTCCCATGCCCTTCCAGTTCCAAAGATTGCAAAAGTACTGACAAATGGAATTTTACCAGTTGCAGCCATTCCAGCAGCAACGTTCATCATGTTGGTTTCGGCAATTCCCATGTTAAAGAATCTATCTGGAAAAGCCTTAGCAAACTTAGAAGTTTTAGTAGAACCGGAAAGGTCGGCATCAAAAACAACTATTCTCTCATCTTGTTCTCCAAGCTTAACTAAAGTATCACCATAGGCATCTCTAAGACTAACCTTCTCCATTGTTTCCTCCTAAACAATCTCTCCCAATTCTTTAAGTGCTTCCCTGAGCAAGTCTGGTGGAAGAGCCTTCCCATGCCACTCAGCTCTATTTTCCATGAAGGAGACACCTTTCCCCTTGACAGTTTTCGCAACAATCATTGTCGGTTTATACTTCACAGTATCCGCTTCATCAAGGGCAGCTTTTATCTCTCCGAAATCATGTCCGTTTATCTCTATAACGTGCCAGCCAAAAGCTCTCCACTTCTCCATCATCGGATAGATCGACATGATCTCGTCAACAGGACCATCTATCTGAAGGTTGTTGTTATCAAGAATTACGCAGAGGTTGTCAAGGTTATAGTGAGACGCTGCCATTGTTGCTTCCCAGACACTACCCTCCTGTGCTTCACCATCTCCAATCATGCAGTAAACCCTGCTATCGCTCTTATCAAGTTTAAGAGCAAGAGCTATTCCAACAGCAGCTCCGATTCCATGTCCAAGAGACCCTGTACTTATCTCTATTCCGGGAGTTTTCCTCATGTCCGGGTGTCCCTGAAGATCTCCATCTATCCTTCTAAACTCATTTAATTTCTCAAATGGAAAATATCCTGTCCTTGCAAGAACAGAGTAGAGTGCCGGACAGACGTGTCCTTTCGAAAGAACGAACCTATCTCTCTTTTCCCATTTTGGATCTTCTGGATTATGTCTCATTTTGTAGTAGTAGAGGGTAACTATTATGTCCGTTGCAGACATTGCGCCGCCAGGGTGACCTGAGTTGACGGCAGAAGTCATCTTCAGGATGTCCTTTCTAACTTCTCTGGCAATTACACTAAGGGTGGCTTCGTCTATATCCCTATTTCTCTCCATAAAGAATGATGGTTCAAACCTTATCATTTAAACCTCCGGATAGATTCTGATTCCTCTTTTTACCTCGTTTTCAACAAAGCCCAGGGGATCAGACCAGAAAATAATTGGTTCAATTCTATCGTCATACTTTCTGGCAATTCTACAAACAACTGGAATAATTCGAAAATACTCATCTTCAGATAGTTCACCAGAGACAATTATGCCAACATCTATATCACTCCACTCATCTGGATTTCCATAAGCATAAGAACCATATAGAAAAACCTCTCTTATTCCAGGAATAAGCTCCAGAGCCACTAATTCTTTAACAAACTTTTTTACGATATCAATTACTCGCTCTCTCTCCTTAACAGTCGCTGGCATATCTGCTCCGTAAAGTTCAAAAGTTCTTCAGCTCGCTTCTTGGAAACATTTATCAAATCAGGATATCTTACTTTCAGGTAAAGGTCAGATAGAATATCCAATTTTCTAATCTCATCGCTGGTAAAACTAATCTTTGCAAGTTTAGAAAGCCTAACAAGATTATGAATTCTCGGAGGACTCAACTTTTCCGAAATCATTCCTTTTAAAACTTTCTCAATAGCCTGTTGACACATAAACGGAACGTAACGGTATCTACCCGTTTCAAACATCACTCTTGCCGTTTCCAGATCATAAAGAGCTAACTTAAACCACTCTTCCTTCTTACTCAAATCCTTCTTCCTCTTTAATTCTATCTATCTCGGACTCAACCTGCTCTCTTGATGTTCCGCCAATTATATTCCTGCTGTTGATAGAACCTTCTACGCTCATAAGTGAGAGAACATCTTCCTCAAATTTATCTGAAAACTGCTTGAATTCTTCAAGCGTCAGGTCTTCAAGACCATTACCCTTATCAAGACAGTATGCCACCAGTTCCCCAACTATCCTGTGAGCCTCTCTGAATGGCACTCCTTTTCTGGCAAGGTAGTCTGCAACATCCGTTGCAAGGGAAAATCCTTTCTTAGCCTGTTCTCTCATTCTCTCTCTTTTAGGCTTCATCCCGGAAACAATCTTTGCATTAACTTTAAGGGCAAGTTTAACCGTATCTATTGCATCAAAGAGTGGCTCTTTGTCTTCCTGAAGGTCTCTATTATAGGTAAGTGGAAGTCCTTTAAGAATTGTCAAAATTGCCATTAAATCCCCATAAACCCTTCCTGTCTTACCTCTGGTGAGCTCCGAAACGTCAGGGTTTTTCTTCTGGGGCATAATTGAGCTACCTGTACAGAAAGCATCTGGAAGGTCAATAAATCCAAACTCCTCAGTTGACCAGAGGACAAGCTCCTCGGAAAGCCTTGAAAGGTGCATCATAACCATTGCACAGTTAAAGATTGTCTCAGCAACGAAGTCCCTGTCACTGACTGCATCCATGCTGTTTTTAGTTACACCTGAAAATCCAAGGAGCTTTGCTGTGAACTCCCTATCAAGTGGATAACTCGTCCCTGCAAGTGCAGCAGAACCTAAAGGGGAAATATTAACCCTTTTCAGCGCATCCTGAAACCTTTCTGCATCTCTTTTAAACATCTGGTAGTAGGCAAGCATGTGGTGGGAGTAGAGAACTGGTTGAGCAATCTGAAGGTGGGTGTATCCAGGCATTACAACATCTAAGTTCTCTTCAGCCTGTTTTACAAAGGCTTTCCTTAACTCTTTAAGGAGTTCTAAAATCTCCTCTATTTCATGTCTTACGTAAAGTCTGACATCTGTGGCAATCTGGTCGTTTCTTGACCTTCCTGTGTGAAGTTTTCCTCCAACAGAACCTATTCTCTCTGTCAACCTCTTTTCTATGTTCATATGGACGTCTTCTAATTCCGTCTTCCACTCAAAACTGCCACTCTCAATCTCATCAAGAATCTCGTTTAAACCTTCAATAATTTTCTCTGCTTCTTCCTTCTTCAGAATTCCCTGCTTTTCAAGCATTTTCACATGGGCAATACTTCCGGCTATGTCAAACGGAGCAAGTCTCTTATCGTAAGAAACAGATTCTGTAAACTTCTCAACTAACTCATCAGTAGACTCTTTAAACCTTCCGCCCCATAGCTTTTTCTCCTCTGCCACAGTTACCTCCTCTGGTTTGCTCAATTCTATCAAACAAGTTGCCTTTGGTTTATCAGAAACCTATAATTTCTAAAAGCTTTCACGGAGGAAAATATGCTCGAAAAAGGTATAAAGGAAGCCCTCACATTTGATGATGTCCTCTTACTCCCTAACTACTCCGAAGTTCTCCCAACCCAGGTTGACGTAAGAACAAAACTCACCAAGAAAATCACTCTCAACATACCGATAATGAGCGCTGCAATGGACACCGTTACCGAATCAGAACTTGCTATCGCTATTGCCAGAGAAGGGGGAATTGGAATTATCCACAAGAACCTCTCTATTGAAGAGCAAGCCGAAGAGGTTGATAGGGTTAAAAGGTCAGAAAGTGGAATGATCGTCAAGCCCGTTACCGTCTCTCCCGATCAGACGATATCTGAAGCAGAAGCTCTAATGAGAAAGTACAAAATCTCAGGTCTTCCTGTAACAGACGAAAATGGAAAACTCCTTGGAATTATCACAAACAGAGATATAAGATTTGTAAAGGATTACAGCAAAAAGATTAAAGAGGTAATGACAAAAGAAAATCTTAAAACAGTTCCTGTGGGAACTACCCTTGAGGAAGCTAAGGAAATACTCCACAAATACAAGATTGAAAAACTTCCTGTTGTTGACGAAAACGGCTACCTTAAAGGACTTATAACAATAAAAGACATAGAGAAAAAGGAAAAGTACCCTAACGCCTGCAAAGACGAACTCGGCCGCCTTATGGTAGGTGCTGCAATTGGCGTTGGTCCTGAAGGTTTCAGAAGGGCAGAAGCTCTTATTGAAGCAGGTGTTGATATTATTGTTATTGACACTGCACACGGACACTCAAAAGGTGTTATAGAAATGGTAGAGAAAATAAAAGGACTTTATCCTGACGTTGAGGTAATCGCCGGAAACGTTGCAACTCCTGAAGGAACAGAAGCACTCATAAAAGCTGGAGCAGATGCTGTAAAGGTGGGAATCGGACCAGGTTCTATCTGTACAACCAGAATCGTTGCAGGTGTGGGAGTTCCTCAGCTCACAGCAATTGCTCAGTGTGCAGAAGTTGCAGATAAGTACGACATTTCAATTATTGCAGACGGTGGGATCAAGTTCTCAGGTGACATTGCCAAGGCAATCGGTGCTGGCGCAAGGGTTGTAATGATTGGTAGTCTCTTTGCAGGAACAAAAGAAAGCCCAGGAGAGCTTGTTCTCTATCAGGGAAGAAGTTACAAAGCTTACAGAGGTATGGGTTCCCTTGGAGCAATGAGGAGAGGAAGTAAGGACAGGTACTTCCAGGCGGAAGTTGAGGAGAAGAAGTTAGTTCCAGAAGGAATTGAGGGAATGGTTCCATACAGAGGTCCTCTTGCCGATACCATCCACCAGCTTGTAGGCGGACTTAGATCTGGCATGGGCTACTGCGGAGCAGCTAACATTGAGGAAATGAGAAAGAAAGCAAGGTTTGTAAAGATTACCTCAGCAGGTCTCAAAGAATCCCATGTTCACGACGTTATCATTACAAAGGAAGCTCCAAACTACTGGGTAGAAAGATAAAAGGGGGATAACTATCCTCCCCCTATTTATATAGCTTCCTTTTTAATATTCACACCGTAAGTAGCTAAAACTTCCAGAAATTCTCTATTAAGCTTATTTCTCCATCTATTTAAAGCTATTTGAAAACCTGAAGGTTTCTTAGGTTTGTAAAGAAGAACCATTCCTGCTTCTTCAGGTGTCTTACTTCCTTTTTTTTGATTACACTCAGAGCAGCAAGTAACTAAGTTTGTCCACTCCCACTTACCACCTCTGCTTTTTGGAACAACGTGGTCAACTGTGACCTCACTGTCCTTTACTATTTTCCCACAGTAAGCACATGTGAAATTGTCCCTTATAAAGACAGCCCTTCTGGTTGGAGCTGATGATTGCCAGTGTCTCATCAGAACGGGAATTCTGATAACAAGGGGTGCGGGATAATCCATAGTAGGAGAAGAGAGCTTCACACTTTCATAGTACTGGAGAACTTCACACTTGTTGAGAAGGTCAAGAATAAAGGCTTTCTTGTGGGAAAAAATGGAAACAGGAGCATAGGTTCTGTCAAGAACCAGAACAGGATGTAGTTTCATTTCCCGATCTCCTGAAGGTTAAACTATTATATATTCCAGAATTTTAAAAGGAGCAATTATGGAAGACCTGCTGAAAGTCTTAAAAGAGTTTTCAAAAGAAGATATAGAAAGGCTTGAATCATTTGATAGACAGTACAGAGCTCTTGAGAAACTTCACAAAGAAATAAAAAATCCGCCAGATTTCCTCAAACTCATCATAATCAACGCGCTTATGTCCTACCAGCTTCAGATGAAGGGAGAAAAATACTGGGAGACCTTCTCAGAGTTCTTCTCCGAGAAACCTGAAATCGAAAGATTTGAAGAGTTCATTAAGACTTACAACAAACGATTCTTGAATGCGAAACTTAAAAGACTGGATAAAGTCATAAAATGTGTTGAAAAGCTATTTTTAAACCACCCTTTAATAGATCTGGGTAAAGATTTAACCATTCTTGTGAAAGAACTTTCAGAGTGTCTCAATCAGAAAACAGACAGCAAAACAGTTGTCTTTGCTGCAAAGATGTTTATGTACGGCTACCGTATAGCTTTCGGCGAGAACCCTGAAAAGCTTGAAGAAATAGCAATCCCAATAGATTCAAGACTTTCAAAAATAAGCTCTGACAAAAACTTCTGGAAGGAACTTTCAGAAAAATCTGGAATACCTCAAATAAGACTTGATGCTGTCCTGTGGATACCAATGGGGCTGGAAGAAAGCTTCTTGAAAGAACTTCCAGAAGAACTTAAATTGAAAATTGGGAGGATTATAGAGCTTGTCAGGGAAAAGAATAGCTCTCGTAACAGCTTGCGGAAATAAAAAAGAAAAGACTCCACAAGAAGCGGGGAAGCTGTACAGGTCTGCAAGGATAAGACACCTCTACAGACGTTCAAAAGAATTAAACATTCCACTTTTTATCATCAGTGCAAAGTACGGTCTTGTAAGCGCCGATGAGATTATAGAACCTTACAACGCAGTTATGACAGATGAGAAGTGCAAAGAGTTGAAAGAAAAGATACTGTCTAAACTAAGAGACTTTGACATTATCATATACTATAGGGGTGGAGCCCGGAAAACCTACTTAGACTGCATCTCTAAGGTTACAAAAGAGCTCGGAAAAGAGCTAATAGTTTTTGGTTACGGAAACATGGGAGACATAGGAAAATTAACAAATATTTTAGATTTTATTCGGAGGAAGTATTGAGTCCAACTTTACACAGAGAAAAAGGATTTCGATTCTTTTTCTACTCTAACGAGGGAATAGAACCTCCGCACGTTCACGTAGTTAAGGGTGGATGTGAAGCTAAGATATGGCTTGAGCCAACAGTTTCTGTTGCAGAAAACTTCGGCTTTTCTCGCAAAGAACTAAGGACTATACTTGAAATAGTAGAGACCAATCTTGAAAAATTCCTGGAGGAATATAGAAAATGGCACGAAAGGTAGGAAACATAGGAGTTAAGAATATTCGCTTTACAAGTGATAAGATTTACTTTGAGCTTAAAGACGGTAGAGAAATAGGAGTTCCTCTTGAGTGGTTCCCTAAATTAAAAAACGCTTCTCCTGAAGAAAGAAGAAAATACTATCTTACAGCTAACGGCACTGGCATTCATTGGGAAAACTTAGATGAGGATATTTCAATAAAATATCTTCTTAAAGAGGAATTCCTTCTTCTAACCGAGAAAGAACAATTTTCCAAAAGTAGAAAAATGGAAGCTTCCATCCAAGAATAGGGATTACTTTTTGAGGTTCTTAAGAATCTCTGTCTTTTCCTCACTTCCTGCAGAACTTCCATAATAGAATGCAAATATTTGAGTAGTTATGGTGTAGAGAACGCCCAAGATA
>OFBV01000124.1_pt1 | contig 9970 bp, 9 predicted proteins | sample 1520691 | NCBI WGS metagenome assembly OFBV01 (sample SAMEA3696450, study PRJEB22514) | metagenome | biome: water; feature: marine; material: hydrothermal vent | place: Pacific Ocean | collected 2014-08-16 | depth 1514 m | reverse complement strand
TTCGGACTCCATCTCGCAATGGCTAAATTTAGACCCTGCTCTATGCAAGGTTCTAACGGCGACTAAAGTCGCCGCCCCTGTGAGAGTTAAAATTTACATCGTCGTTTTGGGGCCGCGACTTTAGTCGCGGAATCATATCGGAGCTTATAGAGGCTGACTATAGCTTTGGAAAGCAGAAGTCCATCTGATAAGGAGCGGGGGGGTTCAGTCTCGTTTGTTCATGAGTATGGCTGAAAGTGAATAACTCATCTTTTTTTAAAGAGTTTCAACGACGGCAAAAGTCTTAGTCTTTTTATCGTGAAACTCCGTGACATATTGGCGCTGTGATATATGCTTACACCCTCGAGAAGTACCCGATACTCCATCAGGAGTCTTTGAAGCTGTGGCTCGATAGAGGGGTGAAACCATCCGTTGTTGCTTATGACAATCACCCTTTCGGGGCTATCTTCGTATATCTCGTCGCTCGTACCCTCGTAGCATATGGCGATACGATAGAGCTTGCTTCCGATTCGAAAATCGGTACTTTTGGCGGCCGCTTCGTAGTCCGGGGCTCCATCGAAAAATATATCGTTCAATATTCCGCCCAGCCATCCGGGCAGAGGATTGCTCTCTCCGAAAGGTACGAGCACCACCTTGTGGGCGACTACATAGCGCCCTTTGTGAAAAAGATAGGCCGAATTTCTGTTCTCTTTGCCGCTACTATAGAGTGCGCCCACGACTATATCGATATTTTCGGAGTGTTGACGAAGTATATCGAGCACTATCTTCTCCCTGTTCAGAAAAAGAGGCAGAGCCGATTCCGGCAGTACGACGGCTCTTTTTTTCATCCGTACGGCAGTGTCTATTGCCTGCAATACTTCTCTTATCTGGCCGGCAAGCTCCTCCCTCTTCCACTTTCTCTCGACACTGACATTCGTCGATGCGAGATAGATATCTCCGGCATCCGCCCCGTAACTCGTCTCTACACCATAGACGGAGAGTGCAGCGGTGAGCAGGAGGAGGTAGCCGTATCTTCCTGTGAGCCTGAAGAGTGCAAGTGCGACTATTATCGACGCAAAGTGCAGATTAGATACCCCGAAAAAACTGTGCACGAAGAGAATCTGCGGTCGAAACCAGTCGAAACCGAAAGGGTGAATATATGAAAAGAGGTAGATAGCCACTCCTCTCATGAGAGTCTCTACGCCCGGACGAAGAGGAGCACCCCCCAATGCAGCCACTCTGCGCGCCGCATATGAAGCGATTGCCGCCAAAATAGAGAAGAGTGCCGCATAGCTGAGCGCCACGACGAGTATGGCAGGGATGAGCAGCCACGGCTGGCCGTAGTGCAAAAAACTCACCCCTATCCACCAAAACCAGAAGATTCCGATAAAAAACCCGCAAAAAAACCATCCGGCGACGGAGATTTTCAGTAGAGTATATATGAAAAAGAGTGCCGAGGCGGAAGTGAGTGTCGCCGACTCCACTCCAATCGGGAGCAGATAGATGGGGATGGAGCCTGCGATAGAGGCGCTCAAGCCCTCTGTTAATATGTAAGTGCTAAAATACCTCGAAATTTTCATCGGATAAAGGAAATCCCCCATGGCACAATCACCATTAGCACAGCTTTTACCATTTATTCTACTTTTCGTAATTTTCTACTTTCTCATCATACGGCCTCAGCAGAAACAGCACAAGGCCCACAAGGAGATGCTCGAATCTCTCAAAAAGGGAGATACGATAGTGACCAGCGGCGGTTTGATAGCAGAAGTCGTCAAGCCCGAAGAGGATTTTATCAAAATCAGACTGAGCGACAGCGTCGTCGCCAAACTCGACAGGAACTATGTCGCGAGAAAAATAGGGGATTGAGGTAGCCGATATGCTTAATAGACTCAACTATCGCGTAGTCGTTTTCATCTTCGCGATCATCTTCGGAGTGCTCTTTTCCATCCCCTCTCTCACCCAGAGCGAACGAGGCAAAAAGATCACACTTGGTCTGGATCTGCAGGGCGGTCTGCATATGCTTCTGGGCGTGAAAACCGACGAAGCGATCAAATCCAGGATAAAATCTATAGCCGGCACGATCAAATATCTCCTCGACGACAACGATATCGTTACCGACGATCTGCGTATAGAGGGAGAGCGGATATCGTTCAAGGTTCTGGATGAAGACGACCTTCCGAAGCTCAAAGAGCTGCTCTCAAAGGAGCTCGAAGGGGCATCGGTGGAAGAGGCGGGCGAAAGCTTCATTATCACACTCACACCCGAAGAGATTAAACGGACCAAGACTCTGGCCATAACACAGGCGGTCGATACGATAAGAAACCGTCTCGATCAGTTCGGACTCGCAGAACCGACGGTGGCGAAGCAGGGAACGGACAAGATACTCGTGGAGGTACCTGGTATCAAAAGTGCCGAAGACGAGCAGAGAATCAGAGAGCTTATAGCACGAGCGGCACATCTGCAGATGATGGCGGTCGATGAAGATAGAGCCGCACGGGTATATACCATGAGTCCCGCCGAAGCGAAAAAGTACGGCGATGTGATTCTGCCCGATGTCAAGAATGAGAAGAGAAAATATCTGCTCAAACAGATACCCATTCTCGACGGCTCCATGCTCACGGATGCCAAGGTTGGTTTCGACAGGAACAATCAGCCTGTCATCAACTTCAAACTCAACGGTGAAGGGGCGACTATCTTCGGCGACTTCTCGGGCAAGAGTGTTGGCAAAAGGATGGCAATCGTCCTTGACGACAAGGTATATTCAGCACCGGTCATTCGCGAACGCATAGGCGGAGGCTCGGGACAGATATCGGGCAACTTCACGATAAACGAAGCCAACGATGTGGCTATCGCTCTGCGCTCGGGTGCCCTTCTGGCGCCCGTTTTTGTCATGGAGAAGAGGAGCGTGGGGCCGAGTCTGGGAGCCGACAGTATCAAGGCGAGCATGTTCGCACTGGTGCTTGGTTTCGTTCTGGTCGTAGCCTTCATGGTCTTGTACTACGGACTTTCGGGTGTAGTTTCGGATGTGGCGCTGGTGGCCAATCTCTTTCTCATCCTCGCCGTCATGTCGCTCTTCGGTGCGACGCTGACACTTCCGGGTATGGCCGGTATCGTCCTTACGGTCGGTATGGCGGTAGATGCCAATGTCATCATCAACGAAAGAATCAGAGAGCTTCTGAGAGAGGGTGTCTCGGTGGCCAAAGCTGTTGAGGAGGGGTATAAAAACGCCTTTACAGCAATCTGGGATGCCAATATCACTACTCTCATCTCCGCGGTGGTTCTCTACGCCTACGGCACAGGACCGATAAAGGGCTTCGCGCTGACGATGAGTATCGGTATCCTCGCCTCCATGTTGACGGCTATTTTGGGTACTCACGGTATTTATCAAATGCAACTGCCCAAAATAACGAAAGAGAAGCTGAACCTCTGGTTCGGTATCAAGATATAGGATAGCTTATGGAACTCTTCAAATACAAAGAACCTGTAAACTTTATGGGATGGAGCCGAAACTTCGGCCTCCTCTCCCTGACACTGGTACTGCTTTCGTGGGGATTGATCTTCTTCAAGGGCTTCGAATATGGTATCGATTTTGCCGGCGGTACACTGATACAGCTCAAATACGAGAAAAAGGCCCCCATAGAGCGTATCAGAAAGGATCTCGCTGCAAACAAGGCGTTCGAAGGGGCCAATGTGACCTATTTCGGAAGCGACTACGAAGTGATCATCCGTAGCAAGAGCAGCTCGAAATCGGTAGGTAAGGATATTGGAGACGAGGTGCGTTCACTCCTCGCGAATACCGGAAAATTCGATGTACGACGGGTCGATATGGTCGGTCCCAAGATAGGTAGCGAACTCAAGGAGAAGGGACTCATGGCCATGGCTCTGGCCATCATGGGTATCCTGATATATGTATCGGTACGCTTCGAATGGCGTTTCGCACTGGCATCGGTGGCCGCACTCGTACACGATGTGAGCATAGCCAGCGGAGCGATAATACTCTTCGGTGTGGAGGTCAATCTCGATATACTGGCGGCCATTCTGACACTACTTGGATACTCCCTCAACGATACCATCATCGTATTCGACCGTATCAGAGAGGGTATCCGTACGATAAAGGACCCCGAGCTTTCCAAAATCATCGACGAATCGGTTACGAGAACTCTCTCACGGACCGTACTTACATCTTTGACCACCTTTTTCGTCGTACTCACACTCTATCTCTTCGGCGGAGAGATCATCAAAGGCTTCAGCTTCACACTTCTGGTAGGTATCATCATAGGAACCTACTCTTCGATATTCATAGCATCCCCTCTGCTGATCTGGCTCGGCTTCAGCGTCAGAGAATATAGGAACAAAGAGGCTCAGAAGCTCAAGAGACAGAAGGAGAAAGAGAGACTAAGAGCCATGTATGAGCAGGGTACGGTGTAATTTTCAGATGATTATGTTGCCAAATTCAAGAAAAAGGGGTATTTTGTCATTGCAGGTCTATCGAACTATTCGATTCTCAATATCCCCCTATGAGGGGTGTAAAAAAGAGTTATGCGCGGAGTCTGTCGAGCTATGAAAAAAATTGTGATAACTCTTTTGCTCTTTTTCGCTATAGCCAAAGCGTATCTGCCTCTTGAGATAGAGAATATGATAAAAAAGAGGAATATAACGCATTCGGCTATCAGTATCAAGATAACGGAAACCGAAGGTGGCAGGAAGATAGCTTCCTATAGAGAATACGAAAGAAGAAGTCCGGCATCCGTTATAAAACTCATGACCACATATAGCGCTCTACTCGAGCTTGGCAAAGATTTCAGATGGCCGACATCTCTCTTCTATAGTGGAACCTACAAAAGCGGGGTAATCGATGGGGATTTGATTGTGAAGGCTTTCGGCGACCCTACTCTCTCATGCAGAGATATACCGAAAATCGTAAAGAAACTCAAAGCTCTGGGGATAGAAAGAATTACTGGTGATATCGTGATAGATAGAACATTTTTCGCCGCAGGCTCGAAGATTGTATCAGGTTTCGATGAAAACATTCATAGTGAATACAATGCCATGCCGGATGCCTTGATGTTCGACGACCACCTATGTAGAATGACGATTATTCCGAGAAATAGTGAAATTCGCGTAGAAAAAGCACTACCGGATATGAGTTATAGAGTCATAAATAGGCTACGCGCTACCGATAGGTCGTGTAGAGGACGCTACTCCTGGCCCAAGGTGAAATTTTATAGTCAAAACGGAGAGCCCCATATAGAGTTCTCGGGGTATTTTTCGAAGCACTGTTCTCCAAAAAGAGTGGCTTGGGTGATAGGATATCCGTACAAATCTTTCTATTATGCATTCAGAGACGAGCTCGGCAGAGAGGGGATAGAGCTCAACGGCGGATTGAGACTCGGCGCACTGCCCGAAGATGCGAACGCTTTGACTACGCACTTTTCCAAACCCCTTATAGAGATTGTTTCCAAAACGAACAAGATGAGTAACAATCTCTATGCAAGACACATATTTCTCCTACTTGGAGCGCGTATCTTCGGTATTCCCGGTAGCGAAGAGAAGGGCCGAGCGGCTGTAAAGAAGATTTTGGGCACAAGAGGGATAATCGGCAGTGAAACGATACTCGACAACGGTTGCGGGCTCTCGAGAAAAACCAGAACAAGCGCAGAGAGTATCTATAGACTTCTGCAAAACGCCTATCGTAATATGGGTATGGAGTGGATGAAGAGCCTCGCCATAGCGGGGAGAGACGGTACCATACGAAGACGCTTTAGAAACACTATAGTACGAGGGCGCGCCTGGATGAAAACCGGTACTCTCAAAGATGCCAAAAATATAGCCGGATATGTAAGAGGGCGTTCTGGAAAACTATATACTGTCGTCATCCTCTATAATGGTAAAGCGAAATGGAAAGCTGCCGCACTGCAAAACGACATTATTCAATGGCTTGTCCGAAAATAAAGTTGCTATTTTTCGGAATTAGGATAGAATAGTCGTATATCATTGCGTAAGAAAGGGGGAACTATGTGTGATATCTACGAAAAAGTGCTGATTGAGGAGACCGGAGAGCTTATGGGCACGGGTTGGATACCACCCATGCCCGACCTCAGAGATTATACGGAAGAGCATGAGAGTATTGCGCCTATGCTTGAAAAGGCCGGGATAAAGCCAGGAGAGATGCCCGGTTCGGTACCGAGAAAAGTGGATTTGAGACAGTGGTGCTCTCCTGTTGAAAGTCAAGGGGGGCTCAATTCCTGCAGTGCTCATGCCGCGGCCGGAATCATCGAGTATTATGAAAAGAGAACTCACAAAAAACATATAGACGCTTCGCGCCTTTTTATCTATAAAAATACGAGGAATCTGATGAGAGTAAGCGGAGACACTGGAGCACATCTAAGATACACCATGGGTGCTCTCGTGCTTACCGGTGTGGCACCAGAGAAGTATTGGCCGTATGTCATCTCCAAATTCGATGAAGAACCGCCATCATTCGTATATGCGGTAGCGGACAACTACGAGACGCTCAGATACTTCTGTCATGACCCTTTGCACTCCAATATTCCCAAAAGTACTCTTTTGCAGAGACTCAAAAACTATATAGCCCACGGCATTCCTTTTATGTTCGGATTTCATGGATTTAAATCTTTCGGACATGCCAATGTCGCAGGAGGCATACCGTTACCATGTCCGGGCGAGCGATCTACATGGGCACATGCCATCGTAGCGGTAGGTTTCGACGATGACAAAATCATAAAAAATACGGACTGTCCAAGTATTCAGAGTAGAGGTGCTTTTCTAATAAGAAATTCTTATGGTAAACATTGGGGAGATAACGGCTACGGATGGATTCCGTATGAATATTTCCTCAGAGGCTATGCAAAAGATTGCTGGTCGCTGATGAAGATGGAGTGGGTGGATACCGGAGCATTCGGACTGGATTGAGAGTGCTATGGGGCGGTCGCAAGAGCGAAAAATGTTCCGCCCCGACTCCCACTTCGATCGAAGCAATCTTCGCTATAAAGCGTAAACGAGAGCGCGATTACGACCCTGTTTATCGGAAAATTGATTCTATTTTGCTTTCGTGAGTCACCAACAACCTTTTTGCCTCCTGCATAAGCAATTCGATATTGCCCTTGGATGCATTGTCGAGATCATCGGATGCACTCTCCAAGCTTACCTGTAATCTGATGTAATTATCTCCCAGCAATACTCTCATTTGGTAGTCGGCCGCATCCGAAACACCATCGAATACGCAACTCATAAGAGGAAGAGCCCAAGCAACCTTTCCCCAATCTTTCGCCTCTTCGTAATTTATCGCCCTTACGAGTTCACCGGTACCTATCGAAAGCACTCTGATCTCTTCGCCGGGAAACAATTTTTTGGCCTCTACATAAGCCGAAACCACTGGATTGTTTATAAATACACCGCCATCGACTAGAGCCTTTTGAGAGCCGTTTACCGAAACGAGAGCAGGCTCGAAATATGTCGGAGCGGCAGATGTGGCTCTGGCTATCTTTCTCATCTCTATGCTGGCAAACTCCTCTCTCCAACTCTTGAAAAATAGAGGTGTACGATTCTGAATATCGTAACTTGGAATAATGAGATGTCTGAGTGACTCACCGAAGGGGGTATTGCCGAAGTATCTCATCAATACATTTTCGATACCTTTTTCGGAATATTTTTCATCCGCCAAGCCGTTGGCAGACGCCATCCCGCGCCAAAAAGAGCGATTGAAAATTTCACGACCATGCTCTACATAGATATCCAATAGATCTCTCGCCGAATACTCGGGGGAGCCATTGGCGGACTTTTTGCACAAGCCCAACGCCAATATCCCTCCCGTCGAGGTTCCCGCTATCAGATCGAATAATTCGGCGATACTTTTACCACTATTTTCTTCAATCTTGGCAAGCACCAAGGCTGGAATCACTCCCCTGATACCGCCGCCATCGAGAGACAATACATATCTCATCACCACACCTCCCTCTCTCTTTTGGATTAAAGTACATATCGTTAGAAATTGTACATAATCTTAAATTAAACTGCCCCAAGGCGTACTCCCCGCATATCTGGGAATAAACCGTTTGGCCATTGCCTTGCGGACTTTCTCTCGTTCCCATCCATTCTCTGTGGGAACACATACGAGAGTCCAAACTAGCAAAACAGACCTTGGTGATAGTCAACCCCTATAGACTACAACGCCAAACCCGCGACTAAAGTCGCGGCCCCGAAACTGAGACACAAATCTGAGCTCTCACAGGGAGGAAATGGGGGAGTGTTCAAATCTTGACAGAATATATATCATGGGTTAGAATATAGCGCGTTGGTCGCAATCGTAGATTGCGACATTGACCTGCACGGTATGCAAAATGTTTGCATTCCTCAATCCATGAACGCCCGAATGAGCGCCCCTGTGTTGGAAGCAATGCTTCCGACCTACACGACTGGGATTATAATTTACCCATCCCACAACCGATAAATATACGCAACAACTTCGCTTCCATCACCAAGCCTCGCTTGGGTAATCACTCTCTCATAGCCTTCACCTTCAAAATCATCAAGAACTCTCCAATGCTTTGATAAGTTTTCAGAGATGAAAAGAAAGCCTTCGATTTCTTCCCCGTTTTCATCGAGGTCGATGCCCAGATAACCCATTTCGGCACCCCAGACTTCTTGCCGGAGCTTTCCTCTCACGGTTGCGCGAGCCCATCTTCCGCCAATCGCTTTCAGGACATGCTCATTGGGACGACCTAGGCTCAAAGTTCCATAGACGAATAGCTTTTCGACCATCTTTCCTCCATTCGCTTTTGACGATTGACTTCACTGATAGCTGCTAAGCTATTCGGTGCTAGGTTTTGTTGTATATTAATCACTTTCAAGAAAATTACAAAAATTGTTAGTCTCCTCACACTCTCTTCTAACATTTTGTAAATTTGCTACTATTTGTTCAGCATAAATATGATATCTATTTTTACTAAGTTTTCTTATATTACCTTTTTGATAGCATTCTAAACCTAAACTACATAGAAGTTCAACAACATTTTCTATATTCTCAAAATCAAAATTATTTGGCAAACTATTAAAAAGATCATTGGTTCTTTCATATGTTGCCAAAAGCCAAGTTTCTGTAGAATATGTACTGAGCAATAAATATATTTCCCTAGGTTTAGTTTCTTCTCCTAACCATTTTAAAATTGACTTTTCTGCATATCTTTTTCTAGCTTGTTTTGTTGTTCCATTGTAACGATGCGCAAGATCTGTAATGTAATCTACGATATCAGTATCCATTTGAATAATAAGTCCATTAGCTCTTGCTAAAGCAATTTGAGCTTTCCAGCTTTTTCTTTTTGCTACCAATGCCTCAAATGAATCTGAATCAACATCTAAAGATTTTCCATAAAGTCTGCACCACTGTCTTACTTCTTCCCAACCATGCTCAGGATATCTTTGTGTTGTAGCATCTCTTTGGGGAGATAGTTCTTGGATTGTAATATCTGAGTCAATATGTCTCGCTATCTCTTTTATAAGCAAAATATCTGTGTAACCTTCACAAACAAGTAAATATTTTTTACCCATTAAAATCCTTTTGGCAATCCACCAATAGCACCTGATAACCATATCTCAGATAATTTTAGTCCATAGTGTGTCTCTTCCCATTTTTCTTTTGTCATATTTTTAGGTGGTTCAATTCTATTGAATTGAGTTTCTCCAACTTCATTTCTTGAAACTACAAATAATCTATGATTTGGATTAAATAAATCAATAGCATCTAAAGTTGCTGGGTTGTGCGTTGTCAAGAAAATTTGTTTTTCAGAATTTTTCTCCAAAATATCTATAATTTGCTTCATTAACTCTCGTACGAGACCAGGGTTTAGTGTACTATCTATATTGTCTATTGCAAAGATATCTGGACTATCTTCATGTATCAATAAAACTAAAACAAATAAAATATATAATGCACCTTCACTAACATCATAAGCATATAGATTATTAAAATTTG
>OFBV01000118.1_pt1 | contig 10214 bp, 9 predicted proteins | sample 1520691 | NCBI WGS metagenome assembly OFBV01 (sample SAMEA3696450, study PRJEB22514) | metagenome | biome: water; feature: marine; material: hydrothermal vent | place: Pacific Ocean | collected 2014-08-16 | depth 1514 m | reverse complement strand
GGAGCTTGAGAAGATAGAGGAAAAAGGAACAAATGTGACCTCCGTTAGAGAAAAGCAGGATTTCTTCCAGATACTTCAGGATCTTGAAAACCCTCACGTTTTATACATAGCTGCACTTTTCCACGACATTGGCAAGGGCAAGCCTGGAAGACATGAAATAGTTGGGGCTGGCTTAACAAGAAAATACCTTTCTGAAATGGGCTTTTCTCCTGAGGAGATAGAAGAGGTTGTCTGGCTTGTTAAAAACCACCTTCTGATGTCCCACCTTGCCTTCCGGAGGGACATTTCCGATCCAGAGTTGATAGAACAGTTTAAAAATGAATGTAAAACAGAAGATAGACTGAAAAAGCTCTTTCTTTTGACCTATGCAGACATTAAAGCTGTGGGTCCTGGAGCATGGGACAACTGGAAGAGTTCTCTCCTCTGGAAGCTTTATAACGTTACTCTTTCTCTTTTTGTTGAAGGAAAGAGTGTCGAAAAGCTTATATCTGAGAAGCTTCAAAGAAGAAAGGAGAAAGTCAAGAAACTTCTCCAGGGAAAGATTCGTCCCGAGTCTGTGGAGAGATTCTTTAAAAATGCTGATAGGGATTATCTGATTACCTATCCATCAGACGAAATTGCCAGGCATCTTATTTTAATGAAAGAGGTGAGAAAAAAAGGAAAGGAGTACACAGTTTACCACGAGAGTTACCCGGACATAGGCTTCACAAAGCTAACTATAGTTACAAAGTACAGGAGAGGGCTTTTCAATAAGATTGCCGGGATTCTCTCTTACCTTGGAATAAACATAAAGGGAGCCAACATAAACAGAGCTATAGAGGATGACTGTGAGTGCATGGTTTACACAATTCACGTTTCGACAGTAGCAGGAGAAGTACTTTCCTGTGATAGAGTGAAAAAATTTGAGGAAATCCTTGAAAAGCTCTATCTTGGAGAATTTGATCCTGACGACCTACCGCAGGATTTGATGAAGCCGAAGAGTTTTAGAAGAAGTGTTCCTCTTCCTGCAAATAAGGTGAAAATCGATAACAAAACCTCTGATAAGTACACGATCGTTGAAGTCTCAACTTACGACAGGTTAGGCGTTCTTTACGCAATAACGAAAGTTCTCCTTGATATGAAAACCCGTTTGAGAAGGGCAATCATTGCCACAGAAGGTAACAGAGTAATAGACAGCTTTTACATAACGGATATGGAGTATAAAAAGATAACTGATGAGCAGTTTCTAAAAGAATTAAAGGAAAGAATTCTGCAAGTTATTGAGTAATAAACATTCCAATAACCATCTTTAAAAGCTCAAAAAAGTTTGGATTAAACAGAGTAAAGCCTATGATTATAAGGACAATCAGAAACTTCATGTAAGCTCTGAGTTCCCTTATTTCTCCCTTTAGCTCTTGCCGAACAGTTTCTATTTTCTGGTCAAGTTCCCGACGAACTGTTTCTATTTCCTGTCTGAGTGTTTCCATTTCCTGTCTGAGCTTACCAGTCTCTCCGAAGAACTCCTCCTTTGTGACAAGTTCCTTTCTTAGTTCATCTTTCAGCTCAGCCTTGATTACGACTTTCTGTTCCCTTGCTTTTTCCTCTATTACTTCAAGACTTTTCTCTATGGTTTTTACTACTTCTTTAGCTATCTTCTCATCTTTTACCACCTTCTTTATAGCGTCATACACTTCTATCGGTATGGCGTAGCTCATAGAAAGAGTACCTCTTTAAGGATTTTTCTCGTGTCACCATCAGGAATAAAATTATACATAACTGTATTAAAGTTCAAATTTTAAAGATATCGTCCAGGATGTCTCCTTCTATCTTATAGGGCATTCTGTTGGATATTATTGAAGAGATAAAAGAGGTTGTAATTATTACCAGAAGGAGTGCTACATACGTTTCTTCGTCAATTATCCCTGCTTTTAGCCCAAAGAGTGAAGCAACAATTCCAAAAGTCAATCTCATGTTGAAAAAGAGCCCTGCAAGTTTGTAAACAGTTCCCCTGAAGAAGTTTATCGTTGCATATACCGTTCCAATATACTTGGTTACAAAAGCAATTGTTCCGAGAAGAAGTGACAGGAAAACAACTTTCAAAGAAACTACGGAAAGTTTTACCGTATATCCTGCCTTGAAGAAGAAAAACGGAGCAAGAAAGCCAAAAATAATGGCTCTTATCTTCTTCTCAGTTAAACTGTCTTTCCTGAAAAACTCTGCAAAGAAGATTCCTGTTGTAAATGCAAGAACAGCTTCATTTATGTGAACAGTCTCTGAGAGAAAACCGAGAGCTATCAAAATCACAATGATGAAACGTGTTCTAAACTCTATCTGGTTTCCTGCGTATCTCTCAAAGAGCTCTTCTCCCCATTTGGGAAGTCTGATAAGGAGCAGAATAAGGGCAACAGAAAATAGAAAGTTATAAACGTTTATTCCTTCAAAGAGGAAACTCATCGTCAGCATGCTGGAAATGTCAACAATCATAGCTCCTGCAAGGAGAACCTGGCCGGCGGGAAGCTGGAGCATTCTCTTCTCTTTAAGGAGAGGATAAACGAGAGCTAAGGAGGTTGTAGAAAGAGCAATTCCTATGAGAAGTGAAGCTTCAAAAGGGTATCCTAAAATGTAGTGGGTAACATAGAAAATACTCACTAAAGGAAAAAAGTAGGAGCAAAAACCTATAAAGAGACTTTTCAGAAGGTTTTTTCTCACAAGTTCCGGATCTGTCTCAAGTCCTGCAAAGAACATTAAACCTAAGAGACCGAGATTTGAGAGAAACTCTATCCAGCTGAGGTCTCCAAGTTTTAGAAAGTTTGAAGCAAAGACTCCAGTCAAAATTTCAAGTATGGACGAAGAAAACCCAATCTCTAAGGCGGCTATCCCTGCTAAAATTATGAGAATGCTTACAACAAGGCTTTCTGTCTGTAGTTTCACATAACCTCCGTAATGGAAATTTTAACAGACGAGGTAAATCTTGAGAAACATAAAGCTTACAATTGAATACCTTGGCACCAATTACTACGGCTGGCAGATATTGCCGGGAAAACCAACTATTCAGGGGAAGATTACAGAAATTCTTGAGGGAATTCTCCAGCATCCTGTAAAGCTCACCGGCGCAAGCAGAACCGATGCGGGAGTTCATGCGTTCGGTCAGGTGGCAAATTTCAGAACAGAGAAAGAGATTCCTCTCTACAAACTTCAGTCTGCATTAAATGGACTTCTTCCTCCAGATATAAAAGTTGTTTCTGTTGAAGAAGTTCCTTTTGACTTTGATTCTCGAAGATGGGCTAAAGGAAAACGTTACAAATACAGAGTTTTTAACAGAGATATTCCAAGCCCTTTTGAGTACAGACGTTCCTGGTTTGTTCCGTATAGACTTAACATCGCAGCGATGAAAGAAGCAAAAAGATTTCTCATCGGTACTTTTGACTTTACTTCTTTCTCAAAATCGGACAGGAAAGCAGAGGTAAATCCTATTAGAACAGTTGATTCCATAGAGATTAAAAAAGAGAACCATCTAATTGAGTTTGTTTTTTTTGGTAGATCTTTCTTAAGACATATGGTGAGGATAATGGTCGCAACTCTTATTGAAGTTGGAAGAGGAAGGCTTTTCCCTGAAGATATAGAAGTGATCAGAGATAAGAAAAATAGAAAGTTCGCTCCTTTTTTAGCTCCGCCGGACGGACTTTACCTTGAAAAAGTATATTACGATGACTATCCTTATTGAGAACAATTTTCAATTACGGGAGTGAAAAATGGCAAAGTTTGTGACCCTTGTGGTTTTAGATGGCTTCGGATACAGTCCTGAAAAAGAAGGAAATGCGATTGCTCTGGCAAATACTCCGTTCTGGGACTATCTCTGGAGTACCTATCCAAAAGGCCTTCTTAAGGCATCGGGCGAAGCCGTAGGACTTCCGGAAGGTCAGATGGGAAACTCTGAAGTTGGACACATGAACATTGGCTCTGGAAGAATAGTCTGGCAGGATATAGTTAGAATCACAAAATCAACAAAAAACGGAGACTTTTTTAAGAATCCTGTAATCAAGAAAGCAATTGATACAGCAAAAGAGAAAGAGAAAAAACTTCATCTTATTGGTCTCCTCTCTGATGGTGGTGTTCACAGCCACATTGAGCACCTCTTTGCGCTTCTTGAGTTTGCAAAAAAGGAAGGATTGGAGAAGGTTTGTGTTCATGCGATTCTTGATGGTAGAGATACACCTCCCAAAAGTGCAGAAAAGTACTTAAGAGCTCTTGTCAAAAAGAATGAAGAGTTAGGTGTTGGAAAAATTGCCACAATGGGTGGACGCTACTACTACATGGACAGAGATAAGAGGTGGGATAGAACGGAGAAAGCCTACAATACAATGGTTTTAGGTGAGGGTTTTAAGTGCACAGATCCAATAGAAGCTCTTTTCCAGGCTTACGATAGAGGCGAAACTGATGAGTTTGTTAAACCTTACGTAATATCTCCTGAGTGCCTTGTAGAGGATGGAGATGTTCTTTTCTTCTATAACTTCAGAGCCGACAGGATGAGACAGATAGTTTCCGCCCTTGGACTTCCTGAGTTTAATGGTTTTGAGAGGAAGAAGGTTATTAAACCGTCCTACATTGCAACAATGACTCTTTACGATGAAACTTTTCCGTTTGACGTAGCTTTCCCACCGCAAGATCTAAAGAACGTTCTGGGAGAGGTTATATCTAAGCTTGGCTACAAACAGTTGAGAATAGCTGAAACTGAAAAGTATGCCCATGTTACCTACTTCTTTAATGGAGGAAGGGAAGAACCTTTTCCTGGAGAGGAGAGAATCCTCGTTCCATCTCCAAAGGTTCCAACTTACGATTTGAAACCGGAAATGAGCGCCTATGAGGTAACCGACAAGGTTGTTGAGAGAATAGAGAACGGCAATTACAGACTTATAGTCCTGAACTTTGCAAATCCAGATATGGTTGGTCATACAGGAAACCTTGAGGCTGCAATAAAGGCGATAGAGACTGTTGACAAGTGCCTCAAAAGAGTCGTTAAGGCAACACTCAAAAAAGGAGGAATCTGTATAGTAACTGCAGACCATGGAAATGCTGAGCAGATGATAGATCCGGAAACGGGAAATCCCTGGACTGCTCACACCACAAATTTTGTTCCTTTCGTTGTTATCAAGGGAGAATGCGGCTCTTACGGAGTTAAAAGAAGAGAAAAGAAAGACGTTGAACTTTTAGAAGAATTTGCAGGAATTCCTGTTATAGGAATTCTTGGAGACATAGCTCCATCTATTCTCTACATTTTAGATGAAGAGATTCCTCCTGAGATGACAGGAGATATCATTGTAGAAGGAAGTTTCTAATTATATTCCTCCTCCCGTTTGGGAGGGTTTCTCTCCTTGTGAGTTCTCTCAAGGGGAGGTCTTAAGAAAACCAATTATATAGCACCTTTCATCCTGGCAATTTTTTCTTTTAACTTTCTTTCTACGAATTTGGTAACAAACTGAGAGTCGTTACCTCCATAAAAAGCTATTTCTCTGACAACAGATGAAGAAAGATAGGCATACTCATCAGAGGGCATGAGAAAGACAGTTTCAATTTCGGGATAGAGTTTTCTATTGATGGAAGCCATTGTGAACTCGTGATCCATATCAGATATGATTCTTATTCCTCTGAGTATTGCCACGGCTCCTTCTTTCTTTGCGAATTCAACAAGAAGAGAGTTGAACGTTTTTACTTTTACTTTACTGTAAAGTCCTATCTCTTTGAGGCTTTCTTCAAACATCTCCTTTCGTTCTTCAAGAGAAAATAGAGGTTTTTTCTTTGGATTTTCGGCAATTCCAATAATCAGTTCCTGAAATATCTCTATTCCCCGTTTTACTATGTCAAGGTGACCAAGAGTGACCGGGTCAAAGGTTCCAGGGTAGATTGCCTTTTTGATCATTTTGCTCCTTTCAAGTAACCCTGTCGGAAGTTTTGGAATATTCTACAAAAATTTTCCTATTCCTGCTTCAAAAAGCCCGCAAGCTTAAATAACGAAAACCTTATATTCAGTCTAAGTTATATAAAGAAAATATTATCTATATTTAGAAATTTCTAAACTCTTGACTTAATCAATTAATTTTTATATAAATTCCTTAACATGTTAGCAAGGAGGTGGATAGATTGGAGTTTCATATAGATAAGGCAAAGGTACTTCCAAAGAGCAATTTTCGACTATTCCTTGAAGGATTAAAGAATTTTGGTGTTCTAATAGCCCCTAAGAAGAAAAAAGAAAAGTTCTTTTTTGGACGTTATCGATGACACATCTGAAGTTGAGGTTGATTACACTCGAACCATTTTACCTCCCAAAAAGTTTCTCATTCCCTATAGAAGAGAACGTTTCTCTTACGATGTTGAAACCTTAGAGTTCAAAGATAACTTCACTCCTGAGAATCAGGTGATATTTGGAATTCACTCATGCGATCTTCACGGTATCTCAATACTCGACTCAGTCTATCTTAAAGAGAATCCAGATCCCCGATACTTAGAGGTAAGGAAAAGAACTGTACTGATAGGACTTTCCTGTAAACCTGACGACTTTTGTTTCTGCCTTTCTACAGGAACAGCTTTCCCAGATGGAACAAACTGGGATCTCTTCCTGACAGATATTGGAAGTGACTATTTTGTGACAATTGGAAGTCCTAAAGGAGATGAGATTGTCATCTCTTTGAAGGGGCTTTTCAGGGAAATAACAAAGGAAGATCTATCCCTCTATAAGAAGAGTACCTCTCAAAAGAAGTTTCTCTTTAACCTGGATAAACTCCCAGACCTTGGAAGAATTTCACAGGTGATAGAACTTGAGTACGATTCAGAGGTCTGGGAAGAAGAGGCAAAGAAATGTCTTGGGTGTGGAACCTGTACAAACGTCTGTCCAACCTGTTTCTGTTACACAGCAGTTGATATTCCAGACCTTAATGGAAAGAAGATTTCAAGAATTGAATTCACAACTTCTTGCCAGTATCCCTACTACTCCTTAGTTGCCGGTGGTCATTACTTCAAACCAAAGCGTTCTGCCCGGTTTAAGCACCGCTACTATCACAAGTTTGTTGGCTATTCCTATCAGATAGAGAAACTTGGCTGCGTTGGCTGCGGTAGATGTTCTGCGGAATGTCCGGCAAAGATAAGCATGGTTGAAACTATCAAAAAACTTAGAGGTGTTGAAGATGAAAAAGAGCTTCGAGAAGCTTTTAACGAAACCTCTACCGATTAACCCGTTTAAGCCGGAGAAAGCTCTTATAACGGATATTGAGGATTTAGCTCCTGACCATAAGAAGTTCTCGTTTGTCTTTTTGAATGAAGAGGTTAACGAGAAGTGGAGCCACATTCCAGGTCAGTTTGTAATGCTCACAGTTCCCAAGGCTGGAGAGATTCCGATTTCTATCTGCTCTTCTCCAACAAGGAAAGGAACAATTGAGCTGACTGTTAGAAAGGTCGGAAGAAAAACGGAAGTCCTTCATAGGATGAAACCCGGAGACTTAGTAGCAATAAGAGGCCCTTACGGTAACGGTTTTCCCGTAGAGATAATGGAAGGTCACAATGTTTTGATAATCGCTGGAGGACTTGGTATTGCTCCACTTCGTTCTCTTATATGGTATATACTTGATAAAAGACATCTTTATAAAGATGTTTACATTCTCTACGGAACGAGAAACTATGAAAGTGTCCTTTACAAAGAAGAATTAAGAAGACTAAGAGAAAGAAACGACATTAAGTGTCTTTACATTCTTGATAAGTTTAAAAGTGAAGAAGATAAAAAGTGGACAAACAGGGAAGGTCTTATAACGACTCTTATTCCTGAAGTCGCTCTTGATCCACAGGAAACTTTTGTTGCCGTTTGTGGTCCTCCAGTTGCTTACAGGTTTATTGGAAAGGAGCTCATAAAAAACGGTTATCCTGAAAGCCAGGTCTTTGTTTCGCTGGAAAGAAAGATGGAATGTGGAATTGGGAAATGTGGTCACTGTCAGATAGGTTACAAGTTTGCCTGTGTTGATGGACCAATCTTTCCCTTGTGGGATACAAAAAACCTTCCGGAGATGATCTGATGGTGAAGATTGGAGTTATGGGTTTAACCGGGTGTTCAGGCTGTCAGTGTGAGATCCTCAACTGTGAGGACGCCATATACAAACTTCTTGGAAAGGTTGAGTTTAGTTATTTTCCGTTGGCTCAAGATAGTAACTCCTTTGAAGAGTTTGATGTTCTTTTCGTTGAGGGATCTGTAACGACAGATCTTGACGAAGAAAAGGTCAGGAAAGGAAGGGAAATTTCTAAGATCCTTGTTGCCATAGGAAGCTGTGCCTGTTACGGAGGAGTTCAGTCCCAGAGGAACGATGAGGTTACTATCGAGGAAATGCTGAAAGAGGTTTATGGGACTACGGAACTTTCTGTAAAGGTCTCAAAACCAAAGGCAGTTTCTGAGATTGTCGAGGTTGATTACGAGCTCCCTGGTTGTCCTTTAGACAAGAGACAGTTTGTTTATACAGTTGCCTTTTTGCTAAACGGCGTGAAACCTTTCTTCCCAAAGATACCTGTCTGCCACGAGTGCAAGCTCTCTGAGACCGAGTGTTTAACTCTTAAAGGGATTCCTTGCCAGGGTCCAATCACCTTTGCCGGATGTGGAGCTCCATGCACTATCTCCGGAGTCGGATGTCAGGGATGTAGAGGAGATTGTGACTTTCCAAACTATGAGGAGATGGTTTCTATCTTGAAGAGAAATGGTCTCTCTGAAGAGGATGCTTTCAGGTTCATAAAGGTCTTTAGAGGAAAGCAAGCTCAGGATGGAATTTCAAAACTCATTTCGAGGGGTGCTTTGGATGAAAAAGGAGCTTAACATAAACCATCTTACTCGTGTAGAAGGACACGGTGCAGTTAACATTGTTTTTGAAAATGAAAGATTAAAAGAGATAAAACTAAAATTTACAGAGGGTCCCAGGTTCTTTGAGTATATTACGAGGGAGAGACTCTATACGGAAATTCCCAAAATAGTTTCAAGGATTTGTGGAATCTGCTACGTTTCTCATAGACTTGCTTCTATATCTGCGATTGAGGATGCCTTTGGAGCAAAAGTTACTCCAGAAATAGAACTTTTAAGAAAGCTTTTGGTAGTAGGCGAATACCTTGAAAGTCATGCTCTACACCTTTACTTCTTAGCTCTTCCTGATTACATGGGATATCCGTCAACCCTTGCGATGGCAAAAGATTATCCAAATGTTGTTAAAAGGGGATTTTTTCTAAAAGATGTTGGAAACAAAATTATGAAGTTAATTGGTGGAAAAACCATTCATGGAGAGAACATACTTCCTGGAGGTTTCAAGTCTGTTCCTTCAAAAGAGCAACTTCAGAAAATTCAGGAAGCTCTCCATAAAGCCATTCCAGAAATAAAAGCAACTATTTCTCTCTTTGATTCTTTTGAATATCCGAAGCTTAATGAAGAGCATGTTCTATCTTTATGTGTAGATGGTGATAGATTTACTCTTTTGGGTTCTAACCTTGCTCTTTCCGATGGAACACTTTTTACAAAGAAAGAGTATGAGCTGTTTGTAGAGGAGAAGACATCTACTTACAGTACCGCAAAATACTCCACCGTTAAGGGTAAGCCTTTCCTGATAGGACCACTGTCAAGGGTTAACCATCATCTTGATAATCTGAGACCGGAAACTAAGGAAGTTATTTCTCTTCTTGAAACATCTTTCCCTTCTGATAATTCTCTCCACGCAAATGTCGCAAGGGCAGTTGAGATGCTTGAGCTTGCCCTGGAAGGAATTGAAATTACCCAGATGCTTATTAATTCCTATCCGTTTAAGGGAGAAGTTGAAGTAAAACCAAAAGCAGGAACGGGTTACGGAGTTAAAGAAGCTCCAAGGGGAACTCTCTACCACAGGTACACCTTTGATGAATCTGGAAGATGTGTTTCCGCAAACATAATCACTCCAACGGCTCAGCTACAGGCAGTAATAGAAAAGGATTTAGGAGATCTTGTAGAGCTTTCTCTTGATGCAGATGACGCAGAGCTAAGAAAAAGAGCAGAGATGCTTATACGTGCTTACGATCCCTGAATTGCTTGTGCCGTCCACCAGTTTGGTGGAGAAAACGAAGAACTCATAAAGGTTGTCAGGAGATAGGAATGGTAAAGAGTTACTTGGTTGAAACATGCAGACTTTTTGATGAGTTTAACGAGAAGGAGAAAGAATTACTTTCAGAAATCCTCAACGAGATTGAGTTTC
>OFBV01000114.1_pt1 | contig 10491 bp, 6 predicted proteins | sample 1520691 | NCBI WGS metagenome assembly OFBV01 (sample SAMEA3696450, study PRJEB22514) | metagenome | biome: water; feature: marine; material: hydrothermal vent | place: Pacific Ocean | collected 2014-08-16 | depth 1514 m | reverse complement strand
AAAAAGCTTGATGCTTTTGAAATTCACGGAAACGCGGTCACTTACTATCAGGGGGCTTCGGTTGATAAGATTGACGGAGAGCATTACTCTGACCCTTCCGGAGCTGGTTACATTGCAAATTTAGAAATCTCCTTTAAGCCTTACAGAGATGGGGAATTTTACATGAGGCTTCATGCTGGTGAGGGCGATGGTGCAGATGGGAATGGTGTTGCAGATGCGCTTTTTGCAAACCTTAACACCTTAGCTGATGATAATCCCGGAAATGACAGGTTTAGACTCATGGAGGCTTACTACAAACAGGCACTTTTTGATAGGAAACTGGAACTGGTTATTGGTAAAACAGAACCTTTTATAATGATTGATGATAATGAGTATGCAAACGATGAGGTTGGTCAGTTTGTTGGGAAACCTTTCGTAAACAACGCAATACTGGATCCGGAAGATCAATTTGCTCCAATGGTTGGGTTAATTTTTTCTCCTTCTGAAAAGCTAACTCTTACAGGGGTTCTCCAGAGTAATGAACAATCATCTCTGCAGTGGAACAACGGTAGTGGTCAGTGGGAGGTAAAAGATAAGGATTTATACAGCAATATATTTGATAAGCCTTTCTTTGCCGTTCAACTAACCTACTCCTCGGAGATTAACGGACTTCCTGGAAATTACCGTATTTACTTCTGGAACGATTCTGCTGAACACATAAAAGTTGGGCAACCAACCGATAATCCTGCCATAAAGCCATCGACCGATGAGGGTTGGGGAGTTGGAATTTCTCTTGACCAGAAGCTTACAGAGAACGCTGGCATTTTTGCAAGGGTGGCTTTCGCAAACGATGAAGTCTATGAAGTTGAACAGTTTTACTCCTTTGGTGCAAGCATAAACGGACTAATTCCTTCAAGACCAGATGACACGTTGGGACTTGGCATAGCCGCTCTTATCCCGAACGACAAGTTAGAAAATGACGATACTGAGTACCACTTTGAAGGTTACTACAGAGTTCAGATCTCAGAGAACTTTGCGATCACTCCAGACGTTCAGTACGTTGTAAATCCTCATGGAAACAGCAGTAACGATAATATCTTTGCAGGAATGATTAAAGCTGAGTTTTCTTTCTAAAGTGTCTGACTACCTTCTCTTAGGGAGGATAGCAGTTCCCTCTCTTTCAATTTACCCCCCCTCCCCCAGCCCCTCCCGTCAAGGGAGGGGAACTCCCTCCTTCTCGAAATTAAGACTCAACAATAAATTCAACGATTGTCCTTACAGGCTGCCCAGAAGCTCCAGCTGAATAGTATTTCCACTCCTTATCTAAGAATGCTGGTCCTGCTATATCTATGTGAGCCCAGCTTTTTACCTTTTTAGAGTCAACGAAGTTCCTCAAGAAAAGAGCAGCGGTTATTGCTCCTCCATACCTTGTCTTTCCAACGTTTTGAAGGTCAGAGTATGTCCCTTTGATATCCTCTTTTAAATCTTCATCCAGTGGCATTCGCCACATTTTTTCACCAGTTTCTGATGAAAGTTTAAGAAGAGCGGTTGCAAGTTTGTCGTCTTCTGTAAAGAGACCTGATGTATAGTGTCCGAGTGCAACAACACAGGCTCCGGTTAATGTAGCCATATCAATCATTACGTCTGGTTCAAGTTCAGAGCCGTAAATAAGAGCATCTGCAAGGATGAGCCTTCCCTCAGCATCTGTAGAGTGGATTTCGACACTCTTGCCGTTCTTATAAACGATAATGTCATCTGGTCTATAAGCCTTTCCATCTGGCATGTTTTCAACGGTTGGAATTAGCGCATGAACTTCAACGTCAGGTTTTAGCTGTCCAATTGCCTTCATTATTCCAAGGACTGCACAGGCACCCGCTTTGTCCGATTTCATTGTTTTCATAAATTGTTCAGGCTTTATGTTGAGACCGCCGCTGTCAAAGGTTACACCCTTACCAACCAAAACGATTCTCTTCTTTGGATTCTTAGGTTTGTAAGTAATATGAATAAACCTTGGTGGATTTTTGCTTCCCCTGCCAACTGTCAGAATTCCAACCATCTGATTCTTCTCAAGGTCTTTTTCCTTGAAGACCTTACACTTGAAGCTGTACTCTTCTGAGATTTCTTCGGCGATTTCGGCAAGTTTTTCTGGAGTTACTACATTTCCTGGTTCATTAACAATATTCCTTGTGAAGTTTGCAGCCTCTGCTAAGATGTAGCCAGTTTCAAACTCTTTCTCGTACTCCTTTTCTCCAGCAACTGTAATTTTTTCTATTTCGAATTTTTCTTCTTTTCCACTTTTATACTTTTTGAACTGGTAGTTACCAAGAACAATTCCTTCCGCAACGGCTTTTGCAGCTTTCTCTTTTAGTTTGTCCACACCAAAGAGCTCAAAAACCACTTTCTTAGCCTTCACTTTTTTTGCACTCTTTACTCCCTTTGCCGCTGCAAGTCTTACAGTGTCAGATTTGAGCTCACTCTTCTTTCCAAGTCCAACGTAGATAAGTGTTTTGAAATTCTCCGTTCCGGGAAGTGTAACAACCTCTCTAACTTTTCCAGAAAAATTCAGGTTTTTGAGCTGTAATGCTTCCTCTTTTGTAAGGTTCTTCATTCCTTCATAGACACCTATTACAAGAGCATCAGCTTTTTTGTTAGCCGGGAGCTCGTGAGTGTATGTAATTTTCATTCTTCACCTCCTTATTCTTTCTGGTCAAACGTTCTAAGTGCTGGTGAGACCCTGTTCTTCCTGAGGTTTTCAACTTCTATTGGGATTATCTTCTTGAGTTTTCTCTGTATCAGAAAGTTTTCAACGAATATGACAAGGGCAATAAGAGTTGCTCCGATGAAAGCACTCTTCATGTTGCTTGAGAGTGTAGCATACTCTGGACCGGAGCTCTGGATTATGAAGTCAAGCATGATAAAGAAAATATAAAGAGAAACAATAAAGTAGGTCTGCTTAACATACTCGATGTAGTCAAGGATGATTGCTGTAAGGAAAGTTATCTTAAAACTAAAAGTGAGAGCGTAAGCGAATCCACCGGGTTTGATTGCGTTCAGAGGAGAAAATTCTCTCTTTTCTTTGTCAAGCAGGAATTTAAGGGCAGCGTTTACTCTCATGAGTCCGGTAATTGTTGGAAGACCGATAATGAGGAAAGCTATCAGTCCCCAGATTATCATTGTTGTATTCATTCTTTCTCCTCCATGTGGGTAATTTCTTTAAGAAGGTTCCCAATTCTCTGTAGTATTCCTCTTTCTTCTTCCTGAATTGATGGATCCTTCATGACGCCGACAAAAGCTTTAAGAAGATGTTCCTTAGCTTCTTTCAGTTTTCCCATTTTGTATAGGCACTCACCGTAGTGTTCGCTTATTACCGTGTCATCTTTCTTTTTATTCAAAGCTTCCTTCAGGTATTTACAGGCTTCTTCGTATCTACCCTCTTTATAGAGAACCCATCCCATTGTGTCTAAGAATGCTGGATTTTCTGGTTCAGCCTCAAGGGCTTTTTGAATTAGCTCTTCAGCTTCCTTTAGCCTTACTCCTCTGTTAGCGTAGAAATAAGCGAGGTAATTGTAGGCGTCTGGGGATGGTTCTATTTCAAGTAGTTTTTTAAGATACTTTTCAGTTTCATCGTCTTTTCCAAGCTTTTCAGCAAAGTAAGCAAGGTAGAAGTAGAGCTCTCCATAATTGGGAAACTCTTTCTTCCACACTTTTAAGAGGTTGTAAGCCTCTTCAGTGTTCCCTTCTCTGTCAGCAATTATTGCAACTTTCAGGAGATATTCAGGTTTGTTTGTTAGCTGCCATAGTCTTTCAAAGTATGCTTTTGCATCGTTCAATCTATCCATTTTGTAAAGAATAAGAGCTGTCCTTTCCAGAACGGTTGGATTCTCAGGGTAAAGGTCAAGGGACTTCTCGTAGGCTTCAAGGGCTTTTTCGTAATTTTTAGACATTTCAAAAGCAAGTCCCAACATGAAATAGACGTTTGGATTGTCAGGGTTGAGTTTTGTAATTCTCTCTACTATTGGGATAACCTTTTTGTACTCTTTCATTTCAAAGAGGTTGGCAGCAACCCAGGATAGAAGTTTAAGGTTGTACGGTTCTAACTCAACAAGTTTGTTGATTATCTTTACGGCTTCGTCTGTTTTATTTTCTTTGAGGTAGATTACAAGGAGTTCCTTTAGTGCGTAGATGTTATCTGGATTTTCTTCCAGAACTTTTTTGAGAAATTTCTCTGCCTCTTTATAACGCTTCTCTTTTAGGGCGATCTTTCCAAGGAGAATGTATGCACTTTCAAAGTTGGGGTTTAGTTTGATTGATTTCTCTATGTACTCTCTTGCTTTATCTGTTTTCTCTTCTATGAAGTAGATTTCTCCAAGAAAATAGAAGATAAAAAAGTTATCTGGATACTTTTTTAGAGCTTCTGTGAGGATCTTTTCTGCTTCAGAATATCTCTTCTCGTTGATGTAGAGGTTTGCCAGCATTATGTAAGTGTCTTTATCCGGGGCAATGGAGAGAACCTTTTTGTAGTACTTTTCCGCTTCTTCTTTCCTGTCTTTTACAATGGAGATTCCAGCCAAGAGTTTTAGAGCCTGTGGATTCTCAGGGTCTATGGAGAGTGCCTTCCGTGTAAACTTTTCCGCATCATCCATTTTCTTCAGGTTTGCTGCAAATTTTGCTGCTTCAAGGAGATACTCGATGTTATTCGGATCCTCTTTGACAGCTTCTTTTATTGATTCGTAAGCTTTTTGTAGATTGCCTTTCCCTTTCTCGTTAAGGTAAACCATGTAGTAGTAAATAGCTCCGGGTCTGTACTTTTCCTTTTTCGCTTTTTGGACAATCTCAGGAGATGGAGTTACTGTTTTCTCTTCTACCTTTTCAGGTTCTGGTTTTTGAACAGGTGATGTCTCTTTTTTCGGTAAAGTGACACACGAAGAAAAGACCAACAAAGCAGTTGACAGATAAAGAACTCTTCTCATATTCCTTCCCGTAAGGTTGATTAGCTAAAATGATAACAAATTCTTTAAGGGAAATTGATGAAGAAAACCTTAGAAAGAGTTAAAAAACTGCTCAACCTGATTGTTCAGGACAATTTCAAGTATTTCGATAGGGTTAAAGACCCTGACAGGGCGATTTCTGCTCTACTGAAGGAGCTCCAGCCCCATCTTGACAGGAAGAGAAAAGCCTGGGTCTCAAAGGTTTTGAATCTCCTTGAGAAGTATGATTCCTTTACAGAAGAGGAAAAGAAAAGGTTTTTTAAGGAGCTCCATTCAGTTATAACTCTCAAGTTTTCTGAAGAGGATATAGAAAAGGCAAGGCGGGAAGAGGTTCCGAAAGAGAGAATAATATCCGTTCAGGAGAAGATAGAAAAAAAGAAAACGTACCCTATAAAGGCGTTTTTCCAGCCAATCTCAACGGTCAAAGGAATCAGGAAAAAGACGGTCGAAAGACTTCAAAAGCTTGGAATAGAGACTATTTTAGATGCCATCTACTATCTACCTTTCAGGTATGAGGATAGGACAACGATTACGCCGATGGCTTTCCTGAAACCCAACCAGACTTTCCTTGTTAAGGGGAAAGTTGTAAATCTATCGGTAATTGAGACCTCAAAGAAGAAGAAAAAGCTGCTCAAAGTAATCCTATACGACAAAACTGGAACGGTTACACTTGTTTTCCTTCAGGAGAAAGTTTTCGGCTACTACAGGGCGCTCTTTTCAAAGGCAAAAGAATTAGGGAAAGAGGTTCTTGCTTACGGGCTGGCAAAGAGAGAACTGGGCGGCTATTCCATGGTTCATCCTGAAGTTGAAATTTTAGATAAGTACAAGGGAAAACTTGAAAAGCTTGGTGTGATCCTTCCGGTTTATCACTCAGTTGAAGGAATAAAACAGTCAGTTCTCAGAAGAGATATAGGGAGTGTGGTTAAAAAAGTTGTCCCGTTCCTGCCAGAGTATCTGCCTGAAGAGATTCTGAAGAGGAACTCTTTCCCCGATGCTACCACAGCTTTCTGGAGAGTCCACTTTCCTCACGATGAGGAGGCGGAAGAGCTTTTGAACTTTAAAACTCCTTATCAGAAGAGGGTGATTTTTGATGAGCTCTTTCTCTTTCAGCTTGCCCTTGCTCTTCACAGACAGAAGATAAAGAGAGAGGAGGGAATAGCCTTTCCAGTTAGTGAAGAGCTGATTGATGAATTTAAAAAAGCCCTTCCTTTCAAACTGACGGGAGCTCAGGAGAGGGTTCTAAAAGAGATAGTCGAAGATATGAGAAGTCCAGAGCCTATGAACAGGCTTGTTCAGGGAGATGTTGGTAGTGGAAAAACTGTTGTTGCTGCTGCTGCATCCTTCTTTGCAGTGAAGAGCGGATATCAGGTCGCCGTAATGGCTCCAACTGAAATTCTTGCAAACCAGCATTTTAAGAAGTTTCAGGAGTTTTTAAAGCCTTTCAGGGTAAGGGTAGGACTCCTGACCGGAAGCATGACAAAGAAGGAAAAGGAGACAATGTACAGAGCGATAAAAGAAGGATTCATTCAGGTTGTTGTTGGAACGCATGCCCTTATTCAGGAAACTGTTGAGTTTAAAAATCTTGGATTGGCAATAATAGATGAACAACACAGGTTTGGTGTAAAGCAGAGAGTTGAGTTGAAGAAAAAGGGGAAAATGTCAGATGTTCTCGTAATGACTGCAACTCCAATTCCAAGGACTCTTGCAATGACAGCCTATGGAGACCTTGACGTTTCAGTAATTGATGAGCTCCCGGCTGGAAGAAAGCCTGTGGAAACGAAGATTCTCTTTGAGGATGAAAGGGAGAAGTTAATTGATTTTCTCCTTAAGGAGCTAAAAGCTAAAAATAGAGTTTACATAGTTTATCCGCTCATAGAAGAGTCTGAAAAACTGGAGCTCAAAGCTGCAACTGAGATGCACGAGTACTGGAAAAGGAAACTGAAACCCTATTCCGTTGGACTTCTCCACGGCAGGATGAAGCAGGAAGAGAAAGACGATGTGATGGAGAAGTTCAAAAAGGGGGATTACCAGGTTCTTGTATCGACAACCGTTATTGAGGTTGGAGTAGATGTTCCAGAGGCAACTGTAATGGTTATAGAACACGCCGAACGCTTTGGACTTGCACAGCTCCACCAGTTAAGAGGTAGAGTTGGAAGAGGGGCTAAGCAGTCTTACTGTTTCCTTGTCACAAAGAGAAATGCTGGAGAGGATTCAATCAAGAGATTGAAGGTTCTTGAATCAACAAACGACGGTTTCAAAATTGCCGAAGCTGACCTTCAGTTCAGAGGTCCCGGCGAGATCTTTGGAACAAGGCAGTCAGGTCTTGGAGACTTTAAGATTGCGGATTTGAGAAGAGACTTTGAAATTCTGAAAATAGCAAGGGAAGAAGCTCAGAAACTGGTAGAGAAAAATCCAGAACTTGAAGGACTTGACGACCTTAAAGAGCTTATGAAGTTCAGGTTTGGGGAAAAGTTTGATTTTGTGGAAGTGGGATAGATTTATTTCCATCCTAAAAGTTAATCAACGGTAAGAATAAGATAGTGTACGATATTTTGTGTAAGCTGGAAAAATGGAGTAACCTCCTGGGGAACAACCCCAGAATACCAAAATCCCCAGGAGGCAAAAATGGAACTACAGAAGATTTTACCAGACATCATAAAAGAAGTGGTAAAGCAAACCTTAGAGTCAATCATGACGGCCGAAAGAGAAGTGTTTCTTAAAGAACACGGAGGAACAAAAAACGGTTTCTACGTCAGAAACCTCGATACTGTTGTAGGAAAACTAAAAAACCTGAAAATCCCAAGGGACAGGGAAGGAAGGTTTAGAACTAAGCTGATAGAACCTTACAAAAGGAGAGACATCAACCTTGAGGACTTAATCCTCGGAATGTTTGCATCTGGTATGAGTGCAAGAGCGGTGGCACAGGCTCTTGAAAGCGTGTTTGAACTTAAATACTCATCCTCAACCATAAGCAAGATATCGCAGGTAACCTTAGAAGAGATAAACAAGTGGAAACAAAGAAAGCTCAAGAGGAGATACTCAGTCATAATGCTTGATGGAATGTGGCTGTCTGTCAGGAGAGACACTGTTGAGAAAGAAGTTGTCCTTTTTGTCCTTGGTATAGATGAAGAAGGGTACAGAGAAATACTTGATTTTGAAGTTAATCCTTCAGAAGGAGCTGAGAGCTGGTTGGAGATGATAAAGAGACTTTATGACCGTGGTGTAAGGGAAGTCCTTCTTTTTGTAGCTGATGGAGTTACTGGACTTGAGGAAAGGATAAAGGAGTACTTTCCAAAAGCAGACTTTCAATCCTGTGTGATTCACAAAGTTAGGAACACACTTAGCAAAGTTAGAGCAAAGGACAGGAAGAAGGTAGCCAAGGACTTAAAGAGAATCTACCAGGTTTCTACTGAAGAGGAAGCTTTAAGGGCTTTTGACAGGTTCAAGGAGAAATGGGAATGGAAGTATCCGAGGCTTGTAAGATCTTGGGAACAAGAGCTTTATAAGCTCCTTACGTTCCTCAAGTATCCAGAGCCTATACAGAGAGTGATATACACGACGAATTTGATAGAAAGGACGATAAAGGAGATAAGGAAAAGGGTTAAGGTAATAGGAGCTTTACCTTCGGTTAGTGCTGTTGAGAAGTTCGTTTATTTAAGAGTAGCAATGCTTAATGATAGGTGGTCTAACAGGATAGTAAACGGTTTTTTAGAAGCCAGGGAAGAACTTCAGGAGATGTTCTCCAGGAAGGAGGGGGAGTGTCCATAGAACTGTGTAAATTCTATCATGCCTCCAGCCTCTCTCCAAAAATTTCAGAAAGCTGACCGTAAATAATGCCCCAGTCCCTTACAGAACTTCTGCTCCACTTCTTCTCAAGTTCAAGCACAGCTAAGTACAGGCTCTTCAGAAGAGACTGGTCGTTGGGAAAAACTCTCCTTCCATCTGTTACTTTCCTAAACTTGCTGTTAACGCTCTCTATGATGTTTGTCGTATACATAAGCCTCCTCATCTCATAGGGATACTTGAAGTAGGCCATCAGCTCATCCCAGTTGTTCCTCCAACTCCTAACTATGTGAGGATACTTCTTACCCCACTTCTGTTCAAATTCATCCATCCTAAGCTGGGCCTCTTCTAACGTGGATGCTCCATAAACACTTTTCAAGTCTGAAGATACTTCCCTCTTGTCCTTCCAAGACACATACCTCAAGGAATTCCTTATCTGATGAACTATGCATCTTTGAATTTCCGCTTGAGGGTAAACTCCCTTTATCGCTTTGCTTATCCCCGCTACTCCATCTACGCTAAATATGAGAACATCTTTAACTCCCCTACTCTTTAAATCGTTAAACACTTTAAACCAGAAACTTGAGCTCTCCGTCTCCGATATCCAGAATCCTAAAACCTCTTTCTTTCCTTCTCGGTTTATGCCGATTATTACGTAGATGGCCTTGTCTACTACCTTGCCATCCTCTCTAACTTTGTAGAAAATGCAGTCTACGAAGAGGATTACATAAACACTCTCTAAAGGCCTTGATTGCCACTCTTCTACTCTGGGAAGAATCCTTTCTGTAAGCTTTGATATGAGAGATGGGCTGATCTCCATTCCGTACATGTCCGATAAAAGCTCCTGAATGTCCCTGACCGACATCCCCTTTGAGTAGAGGGCTATTACTTTGTTCTCTAAGTCTTTGAGGACTTTCTGTCTCTTCTTTATTATCTTTGGTTCAAATTCTCCGTTCCTATCTCTTGGAGTTTCTATCTCTACCTCTCCAACTGCTGTTTTAACGGTTTTGGAGATGTAACCGTTACGGTAGTTGTCTTTCTCTCCTCTCTCGTACTTTGAGTAGCCGAGGAACTCTTCAAGTTCAGCTTCTAAGGCCTCTCTCAGGGTTTGCTGGATGAGTTTCTTGAGGTCTTCCTTGATTAGTTCTGGGTCATACTTCTTTTTCATGTGTCCACCCTCCTTCAGGTTTAAGGTTTGAAATTTTTACACACTTGGGTGGACACTCCCAGTCCAACGTTTTACTTTCTGGAACTTTGTTGTCTATTAGAGCTTCAATGTCTGATAAATCCAACTTATCTAGTAGGTTTACCAAACATTTTGTCCTCCAACTATAGCTAAAACAATTCTCCTTTCACTAAACCTTCAGTAACTTTCGCATACTCAAGTATTTCTTCCATAGAAGCTCCATTTCCTTTAAGTCCATAGAAAGTATTCTCTCCAAGTAAAACGTAGTTTTTTTAAATAACCATATGTAATCTTCCCATTTTCATCAAAATGCTTTCCCCATACTTTTATTGTTGATTCACTCAACCTAACCTTAGCTCCATGGAATATGTTATTCTCGCTTTTCGCATAAAACAGTATCACATCATGTTTTCTTTTAAAGAAGTTTTTTGCCTTTCCAGGCGATTTATAACACCAAATAATTTCATTCCTAAAATTTTCTTTTCCAAAGATCTCATCTAAGAGAATTTTAACGTAATGACCACAGTGCCAATCTACATGGACATAAATACTCCC
>OFBV01000112.1_pt1 | contig 10721 bp, 10 predicted proteins | sample 1520691 | NCBI WGS metagenome assembly OFBV01 (sample SAMEA3696450, study PRJEB22514) | metagenome | biome: water; feature: marine; material: hydrothermal vent | place: Pacific Ocean | collected 2014-08-16 | depth 1514 m | reverse complement strand
CAACAAATTCTTCTTTATTAAAAGCAATACCACCGCCAGAACCACCCATGGTAAATGAAGGGCGAATAACGGTAGGATAGCCAACCGTTTCCTGAATGACAAAGGCCTCTTCCAGTGTATGGGCGACAGCCGCTTTTGGCATATCAAGGCCGATTTTAAGCATAGCTTCACGGAATAAATCACGGTCTTCAGCTTTATCAATGGCTTCTTTTTTAGCGCCAATCATCTCTACACCATGTTTTTCTAACACGCCATGGCGCTCTAAATCGAGTGCACAATTAAGCGCTGTTTGACCACCCATGGTAGGTAGCAATGCATCAGGTTTTTCAACCTCAATGATTTTTTCAACGGTGCGCCACTCGATTGGCTCAATGTAGGTTGCGTCTGCCATTTGAGGATCAGTCATGATCGTAGCAGGATTGGAATTTACCAAAATCACGCGATAACCTTCTTCACGCAAAGCTTTACAAGCTTGTGCCCCAGAATAATCAAATTCACAGGCTTGGCCGATTACAATTGGACCGGCGCCAATGATTAATATACTTTTAAGGTCTTGTCTTTTTGGCATTTTCTTCTAATTCTAGGTTACTCTAAAAATCGTCAAACTCATCTTCTTCAACAGGTAAGTTGCCATCAAAGACATCGAACTTTCTCTTTTGTAAATAAGAAGAACGCATCATTGTGTATGGGTCGTCTGATAGATCTAGCATATCTGTCACTGGTAGCAATTCAACACGCTTATCAATAATGTTAATTGCGGAACTACTGATAAAGCCAATACCTTCAGTTTTGTCAATCATGTTTGCATCAGATGTTGTATCAACAAATAAACCTGCACCATCTCTCACGGTTGATGGGCCTAATAATGGCAACACCACATACGGACCTTCTTCTACACCCCATACACCCATTGTTTGACCAAAATCTTCATCATCTGTTGTAAGACCCATGTCAGAAGCCACATCAAACAAACCACCAAGGCCAATGGTAGAATTTACTAAAATTCGACCCAATGTTTCAATGCTTTCTACCGGCTTAAATTGTAAGATCTGATTAGCCAAAGTAGAGACATCACGCAAATTGCCAAAAAAGTTACTAACGCCATCTTGTGCAACTTCGGGCACATGATCTTTATACGCTCTTGATACTGGCTCGAGCAAATTATCATCAACAGTTTCATTGAATCCATAAACTGTTCTGTTGATATCCTCAAACGGATCAACATCTTCTTCAGCAAACGCCAACGTGTTGGCCATAAAAAATAGTAAAAAACTCATTAATAATTGTTTCATTTTTTCATCTCCTGTATGAACGTATCAAACAAACCACTCACGTCATGTGGCCCTGGTGAAGCCTCAGGATGTCCTTGAAAACTAAAAGCAGGTTTATCTAGTACTTTAACACCTTGAATTGAATTGTCAAATAACGATCGGTGTGTTACCTCTAAGGTAGAGGGTATATCATCTTCTGCCACAGCAAAGCCGTGGTTTTGTGAGGTAATCATCACTTGTTTGGTTTCTAAATCTTGCACAGGATGGTTAGCACCATGATGGCCAAACTTCATCTTCTCAGTTTTGGCGCCGCTAGCCAATGCCAATAACTGATGGCCCAAACAAATACCAAATATTGGCATGTTTTTTTCTAACAAAGTTTGGATGCTATCAATCGCATAATCACATGGCTCAGGATCACCCGGGCCATTTGACAAAAACACACCATCAGGGTTCATCGCTAATACATCAGCCACTGGAGTTTGTGCATTGACCACGGTTAAATCACAACCACGGTCCACCAGCATTCTTAAGATATTTTTCTTCACGCCGTAATCGTAAACCACAACTTTGAACTTGGTATCGAGCTTAGCAAACTCACCCGTTTCTAAGAAATAAGAGCCGTCGTTAAAATCGTATTGCTTAGTGGTTGATACCACTTTAGCCAAATCCATATTCTTCAACCCTGTAAAGGCTTGTGCTTTGGCGATTGCAGCCGCCTCATCAATATCATCACCGGTAATAATACAGCCCTTAAGTGAGCCATGCTCACGTAGATGACGCGTTAAAGCACGGGTGTCAATATCACTAATTGCAACAATATTTTGAGAGACTAAATACGCATCAAGTGGCATGTTAGAACGCCAGTTGCTTTGCATCAGTGGTAAGTCTCGGATGATCAATCCGGCGGCGTAAATTTTGTCCGATTCTTCGTCTACTGAATTAATACCAGTATTACCAATGTGAGGATAAGTCAGTGCAACGATTTGCTGCGTATAAGAAGGGTCAGTTAGGATTTCTTGGTAGCCCGTCATTGAAGTATTGAATACCACTTCGCCAACCGTATCGCCACTAGCACCGATCGATTTTCCGTGGAAAATCGTCCCATCTTCCAACACTAATATGGCTAATAAGGCAACTTGTGACACCAAACACTCCTGAGCTAAAAACTTCGAGAATTTTACCATACTTGCCAATCAAGCTGATGCCCAAATCATTAAATCAAAGTGATATAATGCCTTTATTAAAACAAAGGAAAGAAGGCTATGGATATCACAGTTGAAAACATTAAATGTGGTGGTTGCGCAGGCACAATCACCAAAAAACTATCATCAGCTTTTGATACAGAAAATATTGATGTCAACATCGAACAAGGCACAATCAGTATTGACATTGACGACTCTAAAAGAGAGGAGCTTGCACAGGTGTTATTAGGTCTTGGCTACCCTGAAACTGACTCAGTACACGGCCTTAACTCTGCCAAAGCAAAAGCCAAATCATTTGTTTCTTGCGCTATTGGAAAAATGGATCAGTGATTATTAAGGTTAATGGGGAAAATCTAGAAATCGATAATCAATCAACTGCTGCTGCTTTGATAGTCCAGCTCGGCTATCAAGATCAGCGCATTGCACTAGAAGTTAACGAGGCCATTATCTCCAAATCAAAGCACGTTGAATTCACTTTGAATGAAGGCGATCAAGTTGAGATTATTAAGGCTGTTGGTGGTGGCTAAACCATCCAGTTTTTATTGATCTCTTCCGGTTTAAACGGAGTAACTGAAAACTGTTGCGCCACACCAATCTGTAGCTTAACTTCTACATCAACCAAATCTTCATCTCTGCCTTGAGAGTATCGAGCTAAGATTTTAGCTGCAATTTTTACGTCTTCTTGGTTGGGCTCGCCATCAATCAATGCAATCGGGCCATTGCAACTGGTTGAATACAAATGCGCATATTGATTACGATAGCCTTCTAAAAACTTCACTTCACCCTCTTCTCTGGCAATAATCATCTTAAAGCGTTTATTAGGGCGAATGTGTCTACCAACTTTTAACATCATTAAATCATCGAGTTGGTAATCACGACTACCACGTGACTCCCACATATCCACCAATTTATCCGAATATTGTTTATCCGTTAGAAAACAACAACCACCTGCAGGGGTTGCATAATCATCGAAGCCATATTCTTTAGCCAAAGCCATTTGCGGTTTGCGTGTGCGCCCTGAAAAATCTAATAATTGCTCACGATCAACCCAACCTTCAATCTCAGCCTTAGTCGGCGGTAAATGCTTGGCACACAGCGGGCGCAATAACAAATCACCTGCACCAGACTCTGCTTGCACGATTGGCATGGTTTCTTTGCGTTGTGACATCGGGCGCTGACCCATTACCTCGCCGGTGATAATAAAGTCAAAATCGTTCTCTTCCATCCACTGCTTGGCTTTTTTCACCATAAAGCCTTTGCAATCTAAACAAGGATTCATGTTTTTACCGTAGCCGTGTTTTGGATTTAAAAGCACATCACGATACTCTTCAATCACATCAATAATATGCAGTTTAATACCGAGTTGCTCAGCTACCCACAAGGCATTATTACGTTTTGGTTTGTCGCTCTTTTGCTTACGAATCGCGTGTGTATGTCCTTCCACACAAAAACCGGTAAAGAAGTTAATACCTTCCACGTGGATACCTTGATCCAATAGTAATTTAGTACTCAAAAGTGAATCCAATCCACCCGATATTAACGACACTGCTTTTATTTGTTTACTCATAATTATCTATACTTAGTGTTATAGGCCTTGCCTGTAACGCTATTTTCTAATCCCGTCTACTCGACACCATTCGTCTTTTTGCATTACTGTTAGCTCATTAAAATATTCGCTATAAGTCTCTAACACCATTGTTAACTGTTCTTGCAAAATACCTGATAAGGCTATTTTACCGTCTGGTTTAACCAAGCCTGAAAAATGTTCACATAATCCTATTAAGGGATTAGCCAGGATATTCGCAATTAATAGGTCTACCTTGTCTAAATCACCCTCTTCATCGCTATGCAGTACTGTAATTTGACCATCGGCTTGGTTGGTCTTAATATTATCAATGGTTGCCAGTACGGCCTGCGGGTCATTGTCGACAGCAGTTGCACTTTTTGCGCCTAATTTCACTGCGGCAATCGCCAACACGCCCGTACCTGAACCATAATCAATCACACTTTGGCCAACTGGTGGGTTTTCATCGAGATACTGCAAGCACAGATCAGTGGTTTGGTGCGTACCGGTACCAAATGCCAAGCCAGGATCCATGTCAATTACCACGGCATCATCAGGTAATTTTGATGCATCCTCCCAAGAAGGACAAATCCAAAGTCGCTGACCAAATCGCATGGCGTGGAAATCTTTCTTGCATTCATCCTCCCAAACGCGGTCTTTGAGTAATTTAAAAGACGTATCTGTAATATCACATAATTGTAACAACATGGCTTGCACGTGCACTTGATCAGCCTCTAAAGCAAATAAAGCCTTGATGGTTGTGTCTGGCCATAGCGGTGTTTCACCCACAGGTGGTTCAAATATTGCATCGTCATGGGTGTCACTAAAGGTGACTGACACGCTGTCTAAACCCATGAGTATTTCACTAACAAAATCTGCTTTTTCTTTACTAGTTTTTAATGTGAGTTGCATCCAATCCATAGGTTTAAATTATACCTACTCGGTATAAACACTATTCCCCTATAAAAACCAAGTAAATGATTAAGGTAAAGCTCTATAATGAGATGCATATTAAATTAAACAAGGTATGAAAATGGCATTAGAAAGAACCGGTAACGGATATTTAGTAGATCCAACGATTTGGACTGAAGAAATCATGCATGAAATGGCAAAAGAAGATGACATAGAGCTTACTGAAAGCATGGTAAATCAAATTATGTCAGCAAGAGAGTACTTTGAAGAAAACTCATCTGTACCACCAATCAGAACCTTCGCAAAATTTGTTGGCATTGACAAAAAAATCTTGTTCAAAGAATGGTTAACTGGCCCAATGAAGCCGATTACTAAGTATGGTGGAATGCCTCAGCCAACTGGCTGTGTTTAGTTAATTAAAAGTTGACAATTGATAATTGAAAACTAAAAACCCTCGAAAGAGGGTTTTTTATTGTCTAAATTAAATCTTTAACTGAAGCTAAAGCTGATTCTATGTTTTCCGGCTGAGTACCACCACCCTGCGCCATATCAGCTCGACCCCCTCCCTTGCCGCCAACTTGCGTTGCCACATGATTGAGGATCTTCCCTGCTTGGTACTTGTCAGTCAGATCCTTAGTCACACCAGCCACTAATGACACTTTATCACCACTAACCGCTGCTAATACCACCACGGCTGAACCTAGCTTGTCTTTGAGTTTATCAGCGATATCACGCAAGTCTTTACCGCTCACACCTTCTACAACAGTTGAAAGTAATTTAACTCCATTTACATCTTCGGCTTGATCAACCAACTCATCACCTTGGTTACTAGCCAGTTGTTTCTGGAAAGTTGCAATTTGTTTTTCTAAAGCCTTTTGCTGTTTAATCAGTTGTGCAACTTTTTCAACAGCTTGAGCATTGCTTGACTTAGTCATCTGTGCAATTTCACTCAAGCTATCTTCGGTTTGTTTGTCAAACTGATACGCATCATAACCACTCATTGCTTCAATACGACGCACACCGGCAGCAATGCCACCTTCTGAGGTAATTCTAAATAAGCCAATATCACCTAGCTGATTCACGTGGGTACCGCCACACAGCTCTACTGAGAAGTCGTCTTTACCCATGGTTAGTACACGCACAGTATCGCCGTATTTTTCACCAAATAGCGCCATAGCGCCATTCTTTTTAGCAGTTTCAATATCAGTAACGTCCGTATGCACCTTAGTATTGCCTAAAATTTTACGATTTACCATGCCTTCAATCTTATCGATATCAGCTTTAGAAATTACTTCATCGTGAGAAAAGTCAAAACGCAATTTGTCGCCATCAACTAGAGATCCCTTTTGAGTAACGGTTTCGCCTAAGACTGCACGTAAAGCCGCATGTAGTAAATGTGTTGCTGAATGGTTACGTGCAATACGCTTGCGACGGTTTTTATCAACCGAAGCACTAACCACATCGCCTACTTTCAATGCGCCGCTATTCAAAACACCATGATGCTCAAAAGCACCTGACTTTTGTTTTTGCGTATTACCGACTTCAAAGCTAATTTCTTTATTTGACAAAACTCCAGAGTCTCCAACTTGACCACCCGACTCACCATAAAAGCTCGACTGCGCTAAAACGATAATGGCGCTATCGCCTGCTTCAATACTATCGACTAATTCACCATCTTTAATCAATGCCTGAATAGATGAGCTGTTTTCTAATTGTTCATAACCCAAGAACTCGGTCGCATCACTAATATCAACGCCTTTTTGCGTGGTTTTAAAATCTCCTGCTTGGCGCGCACGATCACGCTGCTTAGTCATCTCCACTTCGAAGCCTGGCATGTCAATGGTCAGGTCTCGCTCACGCGCTACATCCGCGGTTAAATCTACTGGAAAACCAAATGTGTCATAGAGCTTAAACACAGTTTCACCGTCAATTTCACTACCTTTTAAATTGGTAATCGCATCTTCTAAAATACTCATGCCTTGATCTAGCGTTTGAGCGAAGCGCTGTTCTTCACGCTTGAGCACCTTTTCAACATTAGCTAGAGCCTTCTTTAGTTCTGGATAAACTTCTTTCATTTCTAACGCCAAAACCGGTGCTAAACGATAGAAAAATACCTTATCAATACCAATTTTATGGCCATGACGAATCGCGCGACGAATAATACGGCGCAACACATAACCACGCCCCTCGTTTGATGGAATCACGCCATCCACAATCATAAATGCCGTTGAGCGAATATGATCAGCAATCACACGCACTGAAGCGTTATCCGTTTTGATACCATTGGCTTTCGGGGTTAAATCAACCACTGCCTTAACAAGGCTTTTAAAACCGTCGGTATCGTAGTTGTTATTCTCATGTTGCAACACAGCGGCTAAACGCTCAAGCCCCATGCCCGTGTCTACACAAGGTGCAGCGAGTGGCTTCAGATAACCATCTTCTTGTTTGTCATATTGAGTGAATACGAGGTTCCAGATCTCAATATAACGATCACCATCTTCATCCGCATGGCCTGGCGGGCCACCGGCAATATCTTCACCATGATCATAAAAAATCTCACTCGATGGGCCACAAGGGCCAGTATCGCCCATCTGCCAAAAATTATCTTTAGCGCCACAACGAGAAATACGGTTTCTTGGGAAGCCGATTTCATTCACCCAGATATCTTCTGCTTCATCGTCTTCTTCAAACACGCTGATCCAAAGTTTTTCTTTAGGTAGGCCGATTTCAACCGTTAAAAACTCCCAAGCATACTCAATAGCTTCACGCTTGAAGTAATCACCAAAGCTAAAATTACCCAGCATTTCAAAGAAAGTATGATGGCGCGCGGTATAACCCACGTTTTCCAAATCGTTATGCTTGCCACCGGCACGTACACAACGCTGACAACTAGCTGCACGTGTATAAGGGCGCTTTTCTACGCCACTGAATACATCCTTAAATGGCACCATACCTGCATTAACAAATAACAAGGTTTTGTCATTATGTGGCACCAGTGATGCACTCGGCTCAATGGTATGACCTTTCGAGGCGTAATAGTCTAAGAATTTTTGTCTAATTTGTGCAGTTTTCATGCGATTAAAGCGTTGTATAAAATTGCCTAATTATATAGGGAAGTGGCTATTCTAACAATGAAGTATCACCGGCACCATGGCGAATAATTTCAACCCCATCGCCGGATAAATCAATCACCGTGGTTGGTTCTGGTGGGCAATAACCATCGTCAATAATCACATCAACCCGACTCTCAACCGCATCTCTAACATCGTCAATATCATAAAACTCATGACCTTCTAAGATTAACGAGACACTCATCATCGGCTCGTTGAGTTCATCGAGCAAGGCTTGTACCACACCATGATGCGATATCCTAAGGCCAATGGTTTTTTTCTTTTCATGCAGTAGTCGCTTGGGCACATCACGTGTGCCTTCTAAAATAAACGTATAGGCACCTGGTAAAATTTTCTTTAACAAACGAAAAGCATTGTTGTCTAACTTAGCATACTCGCCAATATGGGCTAAATCCTTCATCATCAAAGTAAAATCATGACGTTTAGATAAATGTCGAATTTGTCTAATGCGCTCAAGTCCATTTTTATTACCAAGTGCAGTGCCTAATGCATAACCTGAATCAGTCGGATAAACAATTACCGAGCCTTTGTGCAGCTCATCAACTACTTGCTTAACCAGGCGATGTTGTGGATTTTGTGGATGAATCTCAAACAACTTGGCCATTACCAATCTCTCCAGATCGAATTTTCAGGATTCGGCATATCTAAAAGATGTCCAATTTGTATTCTTTGATGCGGCCAACCATGATAATCAGACCCTTGCGATGACAACATTCCCAACTCCCTTGCCCACTGGCTCGTGAGTGTAATTTCATCCTTACTGCTACTGCCTGTCACCACCTCGACTCCATCACAACCATTGTCCGCCAAATCACTCATCATCCGTTTTACCTTGGTGTTTGTCATTCGATAACGAAACGGGTGGGCTAAGGCCGCCTTGCCACCCGCTGCATGTATCCACGCAATCACTTCATCAAATTGAGCCCATTTTCCACCCACGCCGCCGGGCTTTTTACCGGTTAAAAAGCGCTTAAAAACGCTGCGCATATCTTTACACACACCTTCTTGAATTAGCATCTGGGCAAAATGTGTACGCGTAATCATGCCTTTTTTAGCAAGCGCTTGGGTTTTTTCCATGGCGCCAAACACACCTGCACCGCCTAAGCCTCGTGCCATTTTTTCAGCACGAAGTTGACGAAAATCTTGGTGTTGCTTAAGACCTGCTTGCAAGACTTTATTCTCCGAATCAACACCCAAACCCAAAATATGAATGGTCATATTGCTCCACATAGCTGACACTTCTACTCCAGGTACAAATTGCATGCTGAGTTTGTTCGCTTCGTCCTTAGCTTCAGTCAGCCCATCCACAGTATCATGATCTGTAAGTGCAAAGATATCGCAACCTTGTTGTTTGGCCAAGCGCACAACTTCAGTAGGCGATAAAACCCCGTCAGAATAATAAGAATGGTTGTGTAAATCAATAATCATTGCATGAGTATTATAATCTATATGTTTTCCAAGCGGAATTCGCTATAATCTCAGACATCACTTTTAATTACAACTAATGCTATGTGTGGAATCGTCGGCGGAATTTGCAAAAATAACATTACATCTGTATTAGTTGATGGTCTAAAACGCCTTGAATATCGTGGCTACGATTCTGCTGGCGTGGTTGTTTTGTCAGAAGACAACAAACTCAACCGTGCCAGAGCAGTAGGTAAAGTTGTTAATCTTGAAAACAACATTAAAGATCAAAAAATGCCGCTTGATGGCACAGTTGGCATTGCACACACTCGTTGGGCCACCCATGGTGAACCATCAAGTCGTAATGCCCATCCACATATTTGTAACGATACAGTCAGTGTGGTGCATAACGGTATTATTGAAAACTTTCTTGAATTAAAGGCTGAACAGCAAGCACAGGGCTACAATTTCACTTCAGACACAGATACTGAAGTGATTGCTCATGCTATCCATAAGGCGCTAAAAACTAGCACCACTCTACTTGAAGCCACCCAAAAAGCCATTCAAACCTTTGAAGGTGCTTACGGCGTTGGCGTTATCTCGCCAAAAGACCCAGGGCGTATTATCGCTGCGCGTAGTGGTTCACCACTGGTCATTGGTATTAGCAAAAAAGGTAACTTTATTGCTTCTGATCAAATGGCATTATTAGATATCACCAAAGACTTCATCTTTTTAGAAGAAGGTGATATCGCTGATATTACTTTGGATTCAGTGACAATCTACGATACAAATGGCAATCAGATAAAACGAGAAATTAAAACCTCAAAACTGAAATCTGGGCAAACATCTAAAGGTGATTATGCGCACTACATGCTCAAAGAAATTTTTGAACAGCCGCAAGCTATTCGTGACACCTTAGAATCACGCATTACTAAAGACACAGTATTATCATCTGCCTTTGGACATCAAGCCAAAGATATCTTTAAAAAAACCAAACACATTCAAATTATTGCCTGTGGCACCAGCTACAACGCAGGCTTGGTAGCAAAATATTGGCTAGAAGACATTGCCAAAATCCCCACCCATATTGAAGTCGCGAGCGAATACCGCTATCGTAATCCAATTATTCTGGATGATACGTTATTTATCACCATCTCCCAAAGTGGTGAAACAGCAGATACGCTAGAAGCGCTTAAAGCAGTTAAAAAGCGCAGTAAAGATAAGAATATTCATA
>OFBV01000110.1_pt1 | contig 10882 bp, 11 predicted proteins | sample 1520691 | NCBI WGS metagenome assembly OFBV01 (sample SAMEA3696450, study PRJEB22514) | metagenome | biome: water; feature: marine; material: hydrothermal vent | place: Pacific Ocean | collected 2014-08-16 | depth 1514 m | reverse complement strand
CAGATTTAAAGCCAATTTTTCGATATTCACAAGCATCGCAAACACCGCAGGCTTCGCCTTTATCGTTGGCTTGATAGCAGGTGGTTGTTATCGAGTAATCCACCCCTAAGGACAGACCTATTTTAATAATATCAGCTTTATTAAGATCAATCAAAGGAGTGACGATAGAAAGTTTTTGGCCTTCTACACCTTGTTTCGTGGCGAGGTTTGCCATGGTTTCGAAAGCATCAATATAAGCTTGTCGGCAATCGGGGTAACCTGAATAATCCAATGCATTAACACCAATAAAGATAGATTGACAGTCTAACACTTCAGCCCAAGCCATGGCAAAAGATAAAAATATGGTGTTGCGTGCGGGCACGTAAGTAATGGGAATTTCATCACTTTCTTTAAAATTAGGTACTTCAATATTTTCATCAGTGAGTGCCGATCCGCCGAAATCTGCTAAAGAAATCTGCATGATTCGATGTTCAACAGCATCAAAATGTTTGGCGATTTTGGTGGCTGAGATTAATTCTGATTTTTGTTTTTGCCCATAATCAAAGCTCAGTGCATAGCATTCAAAGCCTTGAGATTTGGCAATGGCAAGCGTGGTGGTAGAGTCTAGACCACCGGAGAGCAGAATAACAGCCCTAGACATTGGCTAAATTGCCTTTTTCTTCTAGCCATTTTTTACGATCTGGAGCGCGTTTTTTACTCAGCAACATGTCCATGGTTTGAAAAACTTGAAGCGGGTTGTCTAAGGTAAGCTGGATAAGGCGCCTAGTATCGGGCAGCATGGTGGTTTCTCGAAGTTGAGAAGGATTCATTTCACCTAGGCCTTTAAAACGTTGCACCTGGATCTTAACACGTTTATTTTCACTTTCAATTTTTCTAATGATTGCATCTCTTTCATTGTCATCTAATGCGTAATGTACTTGTTTGCCCGCATCGACTCTATACAAAGGTGGCATAGCAACATAGATATGACCTTCTTTAATGAGTTTTGGAAAGTGCTTCACAAACAAAGTACAAATCAATGTGGCAATGTGTGCCCCGTCAGAATCGGCATCTGCAAGAATGCAAATTTTTCCGTATCTAAGACCACTCAAGTCTTCACAGTTAGGTTCAAGGCCAATAGCAACACTGATATCGTGTATTTCGTTACTGGCCAATACCTGATCAGAATCCACTTCCCAAGTGTTTAAAATCTTACCTCGAAGCGGCAAGATGGCTTGGTACTCTTTATCTCTTGCTTGTTTGGCGGAACCACCAGCTGAATCGCCCTCAACTAAGAACACCTCGGTTTGATCAAGATCATTGCTAGTACAGTCTGATAATTTTCCTGGTAGGGCAGGGCCACTGACAATCTTTTTACGAATAATTTTTTTGCCAGTTTTGAGTCTTGCTTGCGCATTCATAATGGCCAGTTCGGCAATTTTTTCAGCAACAGAAGTATGTTGATTTAGCCAAAGACTGAACGCATCTTTAACAACATTAGTAACAAAACCTGCGCTTTCGCGTGATGAGAGTCGCTCTTTGGTTTGTCCAGAAAACTGAGGATCCAACATTTTGATGGATAAAACGTAAGCAATTTTTTGCCAAACATCATCGGGTGTGAGCTTGATATTTTTAGGTAGTAATTTTCTAAATTCACAAAACTCTTTAAGGGCATCAGTTAGGCCTGATCGTAAACCGTTGACATGTGTACCACCATTGGTGGTTGGGATAAGGTTGACATAGCTTTCAGCCACAACATTAGTGTTGTATTCAGTCCAAGCCAACGAGCAATTGAGTTGCTGTTCGTCAGAGGCGAAATCAACCACAAAAGGAGCAGTTGGCAAACAATCAAGGCCATCTAGCGCCATAGATAAGTAATCTTTAAGTCCTTCTTTATAGATCCATTTATCAGTCGTGTCATCAATTTCATTATGAAAGTTAATTTCTAACCCTGGACATAAGACTGCTTTAGATCTAAGGTTGTGACGTAATTTGGTTACTGAGAATTTGATCGTGTCAAAAAATTGTGCATCTGGTTTGAACTTAACCATGGTGCCTGTATTGCGCTTACCAACACTGCCAATTTCTTCTAGGTCGGTTTTTTTAAAACCATCAGCAAAAGTAATGTAGTGTTCCATTGAATTGCGTTTAATCCAAATTTCAACCGAAGTTGATAGGGCGTTAACCACTGAAATACCCACACCATGTAAACCACCTGAAAACTGATAAGAGTCATTAGAAAACTTACCACCGGCATGAAGCTTGGTTAGAATAACTTCAACGCCTGGAACACCTTCTTTAGGGTGGATATCAACTGGCATACCGCGACCATCATCTTCAACAGATAATGATCCGTCTTTATAAAGTACCACTTTGATTTTTGATGCGTGACCAGCAACTGCTTCGTCAACACTGTTGTCGATTACTTCCTGAGCTAGATGATTTGGGCGCTCAGTATCGGTATACATGCCCGGACGCTTTCGTACTGGCTCTAGGCCGGTTAAGACCTCAATTGACGAGGCGTCGTAATTACTCATAATGTTTTCAAGTGATGATTTTGGCAAGTATCATACCAAAAAAAAGCCCCATAAAATGGGGCTTTTTATTTGTCAGAACAAAGGTGTTTTACATCATGCCACCCATGCCGCCCATATCAGGAGCTGCCGCAGGTGTATCTTGCGGAATTTCAGTAATCATTGCCTCAGTGGTAATCATTAAGCCAGAAATACTAGCTGCATGTTGTAAGGCCGCACGTACCACTTTAGTTGGATCTAAGATCCCCATTTTCAACATGTCGCCATATTCTTCTGTAGAAGCGTTAAAACCGTAGTTACCATCACCATTAGCAACGTTGTTAAGTACAACAGAAGCTTCACCACCACCATTAGAAACGATTTGTCTTAATGGCGCTTCCATAGCACGTTTAGTTAAAATAATACCAATATCTTGATCATGATTTTCACCTTTTAGGCCGTCTAATGCAGCAATTGCGCGAACTAGCGCAACACCACCACCAGGAACTACACCCTCTTCAACCGCAGCACGTGTTGCGTGAAGCGCATCGTCAACGCGGTCTTTTTTCTCTTTCATTGCCACTTCAGTAGCTGCACCAACTTTAATCACGGCAACACCACCAGAAAGCTTGGCTAAGCGCTCTGAGAGTTTTTCTTTATCGTATTCAGAAGTTGTTTTTTCGAGTTGTGCCTTGATTTGTGCAACGCGACCATCGATATCAGATTTTTCACCTGCACCATCAACAACCACTGTTTCTTCTTTACCAACTTCAATACGTTTAGCAGAACCCAATTGATCTTCAGTTACGCCTTCAAGTGATAAGCCAACCTCTTCAGAGATCACCACACCACCTGTCAAAACCGCTAAGTCTTGCAAAATGGCCTTGCGACGATCACCAAAACCTGGTGATTTAACCGCCGCGACTTTCACAATACCACGCATATTATTAACAACCAAGGTTGCTAAAGCTTCACCCTCAATGTCTTCGGCAATGATCAATAACGGTCTGCCTGATTTTTGAGCAATTTCTAAAGCGGGTAGCAAGTCACGAATGTTTGAAATTTTTGACTCATTTAATAAAATATGAGGCATCTCTAAAATAGCGCTCATGGTGTCTTGGTTGTTAACAAAGTAAGGTGATAAGTAACCACGCTCAAACTGCATACCTTCAACAACTTCTAATTCGTTGTCAAAACCAGAACCTTCTTCAACGGTAATTACGCCAGCATTGCCCACTTTTTCCATGGCTTCAGCAATAATTTCACCTACGGATGAGTCTGAGTTGGCTGAAATTGTACCCACTTGAGCAATCGCTTTCGTGTCATTACAAGGTTGTGATAAATCTCTTAGTGCCTTAACAGCAGCTTCAGTTGCTTTATCGATGCCACGCTTAAGATCCATAGGGTTCATGCCAGCTGCGACAGATTTAACACCTTCTGCGACTAATGCTTGCGCAAGTACGGTCGCTGTTGTTGTTCCATCACCAGCAACATCGTTGGTTTTAGAGGCAACTTCTTTCACCATTTGTGCGCCCATGTTTTCAAACTTACCTTCAAGCTCAATTTCTTGTGCAACTGATACACCATCTTTAGTAATGGTAGGTGCACCAAATGATCTGTCTAAAACAACGTTTCTACCCTTAGGGCCTAGCGTTACTTTAACTGCATTAGCAAGCATGTTAACGCCATCTAACATTAGGTTTCTGGCATCTGGGCCAAATTTAATTTCTTTTGCTGACATTCTTAATCTCCTTTATTCAACAACTGCGACAATATCGTCTTCACGCATCACCAACAAGGTTTCGCCATCGACTTTAATTTCAGTACCAGCGTATTGACCAAATAACACTTGGTCGCCAACTTTAACATCTAAAGCAAAGACATCACCATTGTCGTTAACTCTGCCGTTACCAGCCGCTAAAATTTCACCTTTTGAAGGTTTTTCAGTGGCTGAATCAGGGATGATAAGACCGCTAGCGGTGGTTTTTTCTTCTTCTGTTCTACGAACAATCACGCGATCGTGAAGGGGACGAATGTTCATTTTTTCTCCTAATGAATAAACAATAAATTTATTAAAGCGAATTGCTTAAACTTTTTATTAAAGCGCTTGAGTTTCCAAAGAGGCTTTAAGTTTTTGCATTGCTTTGTTTTCAAGTTGACGAACCCGCTCGGCGGAAACACCATACTTGTCTGCTAAAGTATGTAGGGTCGTTTTTTCTTCTTTCAAGTACCTAGATTGCAAAATATCTAAACTTCTTGCATCTAGTAAAGAAAGTGCTTGGTAAAGCTGTTGTTGTTGGTTTTTATGGGTGTCATCACTGAGTAATAATTGCTCAGGTGTTTGCGTATTATCATCGGTTAAATAATGCTCAGGTGCTGAGGAATCTTCATCATCAGAAATACCAAAGGCCACATCATTAAATTGTAGGCGTGATTCCATTTCTAGTACATCTTTGCGGCGTACGCCTAAATCATTAGCAATCTTATCAGCTTGTGATTCGTTTAACGAATTGTAGATGTGTGATTTGGCTTTTCTAAGTTTGAAAAATAATTTGCGTTGCGCCTTGGTGGTGGCTACTTTGACAATTTTCCAATTTTTAAAGATAAATTCGTGAATTTCAGCACGAATCCAATATACGGCAAAAGATGCCAGTCGTACGTTTTTGTGTGGATTAAAGCGTTTTACCGCCTTCATTAAACCGATAGTGCCTTCTTGAATAAGATCTGCTTGTTCTAAACCATAGCCTTTATAACCATGAGCAATAAAAGCCACAAAACGCATGTGTGACAAGACTAATTTTCTTGCCGCACTAAGGTCGTGATTTTCATAAAGCTCAATGGCTAAATCATGCTCTTCTTCCGGGGTAAGAATCGGAGGATATTTTTGAGGCTCTAACGAACTTGAGGCTCTAACAGCAGGTAAGGCGAATTCTTGACTCATAAAATTATTATAACTAACGGTTAATATTAGTAAGGAGTGATATTATACGCAATTTGCTTGTTATATCAACTGTTTAAGCAAATCTTGCTGCTGCTGTGTTTGCTGAGCCAAGCTGAGGCGTTGTGTATAAATAATATGGGTTAAATCGTTTAGAGCGATATTAAAATCATCGTTAATGACTAAATAATCAAACTCATCAAAATGCTGCATTTCACTAACAGCATCTTTCATTCTTCGATCAATAATACTTTGATCGTCTTGACCTCGATCAGTTAGACGATCCTCTAAGGCTGAGATTGATGGTGGCAGGATAAAGATGCCGATTGCATCTATAAAACTTTGTTTGACTTGTTGCGCACCTTGCCAGTCGATTTCTAAGATGACATCTTGCCCTTGTTTAAGTAGGTCTTTAACGGTTTGTTTGGCGCTGCCATAATAATTATCAAAGACTTGGGCGGATTCAATAAAGCCATTGCTATTGCTGATCTCATTAAAATCTTCTTTAGAAACAAAAAAGTAGTTTTTACCGTGCTCTTCACCTGGGCGCTGGGCGCGCGTTGTGTGAGATACTGAGACGCATAAGTTGTCTACTTTCTCAATCAGAGCTTTAACTAAAGAGGTTTTTCCACAACCAGAAGGAGCGGCAATAATAAATAGATTGGCCATGATTTAATTACTAGGGGTGTAGCCTTGAATATCGTCCGCGCCTTGCTCAGAAAAGAAGAATTTTTCCATTTGTTCTTTAAGGTAGCTTTGTGCTTTTTCATCCAGCATATTAAGGTTGTTCTCATTAATCAGCATGGTTTGATGATCTAGCCATAGTTGCCAACCTTGTTTAGAGACACCAGCTAAAATTCTTTTGCCTAGCTCGCCAGGGTAGGGCGCCCTATCTAGGGCTTCGAGTTCTTGGTTTAATTTCACACATTGTACGGTATTCATAGTTGTTTCATCCTGATGCCTAATAAGCGCAGACAAGCAAAGTATAAGACTGCTGAGGCAACAATCGTGATTGCAACAGAAGTGATGCGTTGCCAAACGCTATTTTCTAAGTAAAAACTAATGTCATTAGAAAAATTTAAAATAAAGACGACCATTATAAAGCTTGCCAATAACACTTTTAAAAATAGTTTGATTAAATCATTAGAAAATTGATAAATAGACTGCTTTTTTAAATAGTAGTAAAGTAAAGACGCATTAATCACAGCAGAAATTGAGGTGGCAACAGCCAAACCTACATGGGCAAAATAATAAGCAAAAATTATATTTAAGAATACATTGGACACCATGGCAATCACACCGACTTTGACTGGGGTTCTGGTATCGCCACGAGAGAGAAATACAGGGGCTAAAATTTTGACCACGATAAAGGCTAACAGCCCTGAACCATAAGCAATCAAACTGAGTGCTGACATGTGTGCTGCAAACGCATCAAACTTATCGTATTGAAACAAAGTGATAATCAATGGCTCGGCTAAAAGCACCAGCCCCGCACAAGCAGGGGCGCCGAGTAATAAGCCAATTTTTAGGGCGTAATTAATCGTACGAGTGAATTTTTTTTCATCTTTATTAGAAAAATGTTTACTAAGTTTGGCCAGTGCTACAGTAGCAAGGGCAATACCAATCAGCGCCAAAGGTAGTTCTAATAAGCGGTCAGAGTAATACAGCCAAGAAACACTACCACTCACTAAGACGGTGGCAATCATGGTGTCAATCAGTAGATTAATTTGTGATACTGAAACGCCAAAAAGAGCAGGCAACATACGCTTTTTTAAGGTTTTAACGCTGGGGTGATCACCACGCGCTAAGCGCGGTAATTTTTTAATTTTAATTAAGAACGGAATTTGAAATAAGAGCTGCACGATACCACCAATCAACACACCCCAAGCCAAAGCCATAATCGGTGTCTCTAGGTGTTGAGATAGATATACCGCACTTAAAATCATAGAAACATTAAGCAAGACCGGGGTGAAGGCCGGCACAGCGAATTTATCATAAGTATTGAGAATACTGCCTGCAAAAGCCGTTAATGAAATTAACAATAAATAGGGGAAGGTGATTCTAAGCATGTTGGATGCTAAGTCAAACTTTGTAGAGTCAGCATCAAAATAAAAACCCCAGGCAAACATAAATATAACCAAAGGCGCTATCACTACCGTAATTACAGTGATAATAATTAAAACCGTTAGAAATTTGGTGCCAATATGATTAATGACGTTTTGAACTTCTGCCTCGTCATGGTTGGCTCTAACTTCAGCTAGAATGGGTACAAAAGCTTGCGAAAAAGCACCTTCGCCGAAAAGACGTCTGAGGAAATTAGGGATTCTAAAGGCAACTAAAAAAGCATCGGTGAACCCGTTAGCGCCAAAATATCGGGCAATAAAATAATCACGAACAAGGCCTAATATACGAGACAAAAAAGTCATTGCAGTGACAATACTGCTTGACTTTAAAAAAGACTTATCCATAAAATATCAAATAGATATTATTCCTCAAGCGGACCACGCATGATGCCGACTTTTGAGCTTCGAATACATTTTACAAATTGCATCACTTCGGGACTATCAGCTTCAGATTTTTCTAAATCACTTAAGGCGTGATCTAATAGTCGACCTTGAGATTCGCGATATACCACTTTAAAGGCACGCTTGATTGAAGCGACTGCACTTGATGAGAAGCCACGACGCTTCATGCCTTCGGCATTAATACTTCTGACACGTGTTTGTGTGCCAGAGGCCACCATGTAAGCCGGAATATCTTTGTTTACCTGGCAACCCATACCAATATAGGTATGCATACCAATCATGCAGAATTGTTTTACCAAAGTAAAGCCACCCAAGATTGCCCAATCGTGGACCCTGACATGACCTGCCAATGAAGCATTGTTAGACATAATGGTATGGTTGCCAACTTCACAATCGTGGGCAATATGCACATAGGCCATTAACATATTGTTAGAGCCAACACGTGTAAGCGATTTTTCTTTTTCTGTGCCACGGTTAATGGTGCAAAATTCACGGATCAAATTATCATCACCAATCACTAAGTTGGATTCTTGACCTTCTTCATAAGTAATGTCTTGTGGGTCGCCGCCAATTGCAGCAAAAGAGTAGATGTGATTGTTTTTACCAATTTTGGTAGGGCCTTGTATGACCGCATGAGATTCTACGATGGTGCCCGAGCCAATCTCTACATTAGCGCCAATAATAGCGTAAGCGCATATTTCAGCATTTTTATGAATTTTTGCACTGGGGTCGACAATTGCGCTAGCATCTACGGCCATGATATTCTCCTCAAGAATTTTTTAGATTAAATTAATCTGCTGCTTTTTGTGTACACATAAGCTCAGCTGTGGTCACTGTTTGACCTTCGACTGAAGCTCTACATTTAAATTTCCAAATACCGCGTTTAACCACCATTACCTCGACCTCTAAACGTATTTGGTCACCTGGCTCAACCACGCGTTTAAAACGCACCTTGTCAATACCAACGAGCATATAAATTTGCCCATCAATTGGTTTGCCTACTTCAGATTTAAATGCCAAAATACCGGTAGCTTGCGCCAATGCCTCCACAATCATCACACCTGGCATAATTGGTTGTTCGGGAAAATGCCCGGTAAATTGTGGCTCGTTGAAAGTTACATTTTTAATCGCCACTAAGGACTTGCCAACTTCTAACTCTAAGACTCGGTCAATGAGTAAAAAAGGATAGCGGTGTGGTAAATAATTCTTAACATCTTGAATGTTCATTTCCATAATGATTAATCCTTTAAATTTTTGAGTTTAATGTTTAAGTATTTAACAATTTTATCAAGTTTTACCAACCATAAGCCAATATTCTGCCATTGTTTGTGCGGCATTAATGGCATGATACCAGTATAAATACCAGGCTTTTTAATGTGCTTATCAACTATGCTTCCACCATTTACAATAACATCGTCACAAATATTAAGGTGACCAATAATACCTACCATACCACCAATCATGCAGCGCTTACCAAGCACTGTGCTACCTGCAATCGCAGTACTTGCAGCAATAGCTGTATTTTCTCCAACAATAACATTGTGTGCAATTTGTATTAGATTGTCAAGGCGAACACCATTGTGTATTTCAGTATCTTCTAGTGTGCCACGATCAATTGTAGTATTGGCGCCAATAGTGACATCATTGCCAATAATTACATTGCCAAAATGAGCAATCGCATGCCAACAACCATCTTCATCTCTGGCATTTCCAAAACCTTCAGAACCAATAACAACGCCTGGAGAGATAACAACATTGTTACCAATTGAACAGCTTTGTAAAATCGTAACATTAGGGTGTATGTAAGTATTATCACCAACCGTCACATTGTCTTCAATTACTGTATTTGAGCCGATGCTAGTATTGCGGCCAATAACAACCTCTTTGCCAATTGTGCAGTTTTGTGCAATGATTGCTTGACCCGTCTTTGCGCTAGAATGAATACCGCTAGTAGGTGCTACTTCTTTTTTAAAATAATGAGTAATTTTAGCAAATGCCAAATAAACATCGTCAACTACTAAGGCATTGGTAGGGCAATCTTTTAATAAATCATGATTTAGAATAACCACACCAGCTTGTGTAGACACAAGGTCTGATTTGTATTTTTGATTGACCACATAAGTCAATTGATTGTTTTTTGCTGAAATTGCAGAAGCAACACTACCAATCCTAACGTCAGCATCGCCAATTAGTTTGGCATCAATGAATTGAGCGAGCTCTTGTAAGTTATACATTATTCGAACAACAACCTAAGTTTTTGACTAATAATAGGGGTGATGTTGATTTTTTTACTGGCGTAGGCCACTTCTTGATATAGGATTAAATCAAAATTTTGATCTTTAGCAACTTGCTTAATGACTCGATTGATTAAGTCTTGAATCTTGCTTAATTCCTGTTCGTTTTTAAGCTTTAATTGTTTTTTTAGAGTTTGTGCTTGTTGTTTAAGTTGGTACTCCAAATTAGCAATTTTTTTAATTTCTGTTTTGCGTTCAACTTGCGTCAGTGTTTTACTGTTTTTATTAAAAGTATCTGCTGATAATTGTATTCGTTTGCTGAGTGCTAAAAGTTGTTTTTCCTGTGGCTGAAACGCTTTAATAACTACTTGATTGGCTTGGATAAATTGTGGCGAACTGCTGACCAAATGATCAATATTGATATAGCCTATTTTTAAGGGTTGCGCCTGTAGAGAGCCGTTTAATAGTACCAATATAAAAGCAAAAAATCGCATTATAGAATGATTAAATTAAAAACTGGTTCCTAGAGTGAATTCAATGGTTTTTGTCTGATCTGCTGATTTTTTAACCAAAGGTTTAGCGGCATAAATACCCAGTGGACCGATTGGGGTTAGCCAAGAAAATGCCACACCCGTTGACACACGTATTTGAGATCGGAAGATCGTCGTGTAGGGAAAGAGTGTAGATCTCGGT
>OFBV01000108.1_pt1 | contig 11108 bp, 10 predicted proteins | sample 1520691 | NCBI WGS metagenome assembly OFBV01 (sample SAMEA3696450, study PRJEB22514) | metagenome | biome: water; feature: marine; material: hydrothermal vent | place: Pacific Ocean | collected 2014-08-16 | depth 1514 m | reverse complement strand
TACTCCTCTGAGAAACATCAACTGAAGTTTCAGGAGAGCGGAGTGAACTTTTCCGATTTTGAGTTTCATATAGAAGGAAAAAAGATTCTAAAAGAACGCAAAAAAGCTTTCTACCTTTCACTTCTACTCCCGGGGCTCGGACAACTCTACCAGAAACGTTGGGTTTCCGGAATTTCGTTTCTTTTGATTTTTCTCTTTCCCTTTTATTACCTCTACCTCGTAGGATTTGAAATTAACTACGGTTCAGTTACACTTGTTCTGGCTCAGCTTCTCCTCTACATCATTCAATCCCTTGATGCCAGAAAAGGGGCTAAAAGGGAAACTTCTCCCTGTGAGGACTTCTGTCCTGCAAACGTCAATGTTCCAACTTTTATGAGCTATTCAAGTATAGGAGATTTCAGAAAGGCTTTTGGTTCTTTTATGACACGAGCTCCCTTTCCCTTTACTCTTGGAGAGATCTGTCCTGCTCAATGCGAAACAAAGTGTGGAGTCCTTCCTGAGAGACCACTCAGGATAAGAGAGGTTCACAGAGAGTTTGGAAGAAGAGTTCTTGAGGAAATTGAAATAATAGAGAGAGAGCCTGTATTTCCGGTTGTTGACAGAAAAGTTGCTGTCATAGGTGGAGGGGCTGCCGGATTAACAGTAGCTTACTACCTTGCCTCAGCAGGTGTGAAAGTTGATCTTTTTGAAAAGGAAGGTGAGCTTGGAGGGCTTTTAAACCTGATACCCGACTTTAAACTTGACAAAGCTCTTCTAAGAAGGGAAATTGAGTTCATAACCTCATTTAAAAACATTAGTGTTTTCTTAAACAGTGAAATCAGATCAAAGCTGGAAGGTTACGATTTCATTGTCATTGCAACTGGAGCTCAAAAGGCAAAGAAGCTGGATATTCCAATCAAAGGAAGTCCAGAGATTCTTTATCCTCTTTCATTTTTGAAAGCTCCGCCAAAATTAAAGGCGAAGAGGGTTGTAATCATTGGAGCGGGAGATACAGCTTTTGATGTCGCAAGGCTTACAGTTAGAAATGGTGGAGAAGCTCTTGTTTTCTATAGAGGAGAGGCTAAGGATGTGAAAGCTCAGCAGAGAGAAGTAAATACTGCTGTGAGAGAGGGAGTGAGAATCTATACAAATTGCCAGCCAGAACTGGTTGAAGGTAACAAAATTAAATTTTCCTGTGGAGAGGTTGAGTTTGATTATTTAGTTCCTGCCATTGGTTTTGAGAAAGATAGAGAGATTTTCGAAACTTTTGGTGTTTCGGGAGAGAAACTTCTTGAAAACGGAGTCTTTGTAGTTGGAGATTCCCTCAACGGTGTCTCTTCTGTAATTGAGGCAGTTAGAGATGGAAGGGCTGCAGCCTATGAGATTCTCAAAAAGCTTGGTCTGTGGGATAGAGCATGGTTCGTGGTTGACTTTTACAGACCAAAACCGGAGAGAACTTCAGAAGAGAATCTTTTTATAGTTTCTGAAGCTTCACTGTGCCAGCATTGTGGAGTGAAGATTAAGAGCTGAATGGTAATACAAAGTTTACGGATAGGGAGTTTATCAGTTTTTGAACGGGATACTCTTTATTATGAGGTTTTAAACTATTATATTTTATAATTTAGAACTACCTAACTAAGTTACCAGAGGAGATAATGAAAGAAGAGAAGTTAGCTCCAAGGCTTGAGGATTACCTTGAGACAATCTACCTCATAGAGAAGAGGAACGGTGTTGCAAGGGTTAAGGAAATAGCCAGGGAGAGAAACGTAAAAATGCCAACGGTTACTGAGGTTTTGAGGAGGCTTTCAGAAAGAGGATACATCCTCTATGAACCCTATGGCTACGTCAGGACAACCGAAAAGGGAAAGGAGTATGCTGAGAGTCTCTACAAAAAGCACGAAGTTCTCATAGATTTCATGAAGACAGTTCTCCAGCTTCCACCAGAAGTTGCAGAGGAAGAAGGGTGTTTAATGGAACACCACCTTTCAAAGGAGACAGTCGAAAGGATTCAAAGATTAACTGAGTTCTTCAAGGAAAAAGGACTTTCTGAAGAGTTTAAGAGGTTTGTATGGAAGGAATAGTGACTGAATTCCTGGTTCCAGAACTTGTGGAAGATAAAGAGCTCCTTCTGATAGCAGAAAAAATTCTATCTGGTAAAAGGCTCTCGTTTGAGGATGGAGTTAAGCTTTTCGAGACAGATGATCTTTTAACTCTTGGAAGGCTTGCCGATTTTGTGAATAGAAAAAAGAACGGAAATCTTGTCTATTTTGTTGTTAATAGACATATAAACCTTACAAATATCTGTGTTGGAAGCTGTAAGTTTTGTGCCTTCAGAAGGCGTAGAGAAGATTTTGATTCTTACGAGCTGACAATAGATGAGGTTCTGAGAAAAATTGAATCTTTCAAGGGTGTTTCCGAAGTTCACATAGTCAGTGGTCTCCATCCGGACTGGAAGTACGATTATTACATAACTCTTTTGAAAGAAATAAAGGAAAACTTTCCAGATGTTCACATCCAGGCGTTCACTGCAGAGGAGATTGATTACCTCTCAAGGATTTCCGGGAAGAGTATCTATGAAGTTCTTCACGATTTAATAGAGGCAGGACTTGGTTCGTTGCCCGGTGGTGGAGCTGAGATTTTCAACGAGGAGCTGAGAAAGAAACTCTGTCCTGAGAAGCTTTCATCTGCTAAATACCTCGAGATTCACAGAATTGCTCATAGATTCGGTTTAAAAACGAACGCTTCAATTCTCTATGGTCATATTGAGAGTTATGAAGATAGGGTTGACCACCTTTTGAGATTGAGAGAGCTCCAGGATGAAACTGGCGGTTTTCAGGCTTTTATTTCTTTTGCCTACCATCCAGAAAACACCGAGCTCGGTGGCAATCTAACAACTGGATTTGATGACCTCAAGATGCTTGCTGTTGCGAGGCTTATCCTGGACAACTTTCCTCATATAAGGGCTTTCTGGATAATGCTTGGAGAGAAGCTTGCTCAGGTTTCCCTCCACTTTGGAGTTGATGACCTTGATGGAACTGTTGTTGAGGAGTCAATTACCCACTCTGCGGGTGCAAATACAGGTTCTTTTCTGCCGAAAGAGAGGCTCATAAAGCTTATAAAAGAAGCTGGAAAAGTACCTGTGGAGAGGGATACAGTTTATAACGTTCTAAGAGTTTATACGGTTGGTAGAGATGATTAAGCGGAAAGCGGAAGTGTTTATAAGAGTACTAAAAGAGGTTCTTGAAAAGGATGAAAACGTTATCTTTGCCTATCTCTTTGGGTCTCAAGTCTCTGGGCTGGCAACGGAAAAGAGCGACGTTGATGTTGCTATCTATTTTAAATTTCCTCCCAGGGGAATGAAAAAGCTGGATTACGCGGTTAGGATTGAAAATCTTGTAAAGAAGGAGATAGATCTGGTTGTTCTAAACGAAGCTTCTCCTTTTTTGAGATTTCACATTTTGAGGACGGGAACTCCTTTAGTTGTAAAGAACTCTGAAATTCTTGCAAAGTTCAAAGAAAAAGCCATGAAGGATTACGATGAATATAGCTACCTTTCGGAGGCTTTTCTTGATAGATAAAAAACTGCTTGAAAGAAAAGTTCTGAAGATAGAAGAGTATCTGAGAGAACTCAAAAGCGTTAAAGTGGAAACACTTCAGGATTATAGAAAAGATTTTGTCATTAAGAGATTCATAGAAAGAAATCTTGAGCTTATTATTGAGCAGATTATTGATATTTGTCGCCATCTTGTTTCAAGGATTTCTTCAAAAGTACCTGAAACTTATTCAGAGTGTTTTGAAATTCTTGCAGAAGAAGGTCTTATTAACTTAAAAAATGTGGAAGTTTACAAGAAAATGGCTAAATTCAGGAACCTTTTGATACATAGCTATGATAAAGTGGATGATGAAATCGTCTATGGAATTTACAAAAAACATTTAAATGATTTTTCTATTTTTCTGCAGGAAATGAAGGTTTTACTAAAATCTGATTTGTAATCAGCTTATATGTAGGACATATTTTGTGGAGACTGAACATGGAGAAGATTATAGAGGTGCTTGCTGATAGAAAGCTTATTCCAATAGCTGAAAAGGTTTTCTCCGGAGAGAGGCTTTCATTTGAGGATGGACTGACCCTTTTCAACTCCTTTGACCTTCCGGTTTTAGGACTTCTTGGAAATTATGTTGCTGAGAAGAAGAACGGCGAGTTTGCCTATTTCAATGTCAATGTCCACATAACTCCTACAAATATCTGCATTGGGACGTGCAAATTCTGTGCCTTCAGAAAGAAAAAAGGAGAAGAGGGAGCTTACGAGCTAACTGTTGAGGAGATATTGAAAAAATTGAAGGGTTACAGGGAACAGAATCCTGGACTTACAGAAGTTCACATTGTTGGAGGGCTTCATCCGGAGTGGGGGTACGATGAGTACGTTGGGATAGTGAGAGCTGTTAAGGAAAACTTTCCGGACATTCACATAAAAGCCTATACCGCTGAGGAAATCAAATACATAGCTGAGAAGGGAAAGAAAAGTATTGATGAAACTTTAAAGGATTTGATAGAAGCAGGACTTGGTTCAATTCCGGGAGGCGGCGGAGAGATATTGAGAGAAGAGATAAGAAAGAAAATCTGTCCAGACAAAATATCCGGTGAAGAGTATCTGGAAATTCATAAAACTGCCCATAGACTTGGTTTGAGGTCAAACGCAACGATGCTCTTTGGACATATTGAAAGTTACGCTGATAGAGTTGATCACCTTTTGAGACTGAGAGAAGCTCAGGATGAAACGGGTGGTTTTCAGACTTTTATTCCACTTGCTTTTCATCCTCTTAATACGGAGATTCCCGGAGCAGCCTATACAACGGGAGTTGATGAGCTTAAAACTATAGCCGTTTCAAGGCTTCTCCTTGATAACTTTCCACACATAAAGGCTTACTGGATAATGTTAGGGGAGAAAATTGCTCAGGTTGCTCTCCGGTTTGGAGCTGATGACATAGATGGAACAGTTACGGAGGAAGATATTACTCAAGCTGCCGGGGCAAAAGCTGGAGAGTACATGCCGAAGAGCAGGCTCATAAGACTCATAAAAGAAGCAGGAAAGATTCCCGTTGAGAGGGACACTCTCTACAACGTTATAAAAATATATGATTAGCAACGTTTTATTTAATTGTCTCTATTGTGAAATTAGTATATTATTACCCGACAATTCACTCTGGAGGTAGAGATGTCCGAGAACACAATCCTTGGAATAATTTGTACAATTATTGCGATAGCTCTACCACTTTCTTTTGCGATACTGGCATGGAAACACACGTTAGAAGAGAAGAAAAAGCAAAAATCCTCATAACAGGTGCTTCGGGGTTTATTGCAACTCATCTTATAGGTGAGCTCCCGGAGAGGGAGCTCCTTCTCGTTTCAAGAAATGAAAGACTAAGAGAGAAGTATCCTTCAGCCACTTTTATTCCTTTCTCGGAGGGAAACCTCCAGAGGGCAGTTGAGGTCTATAAACCTGAAGTGGTTATCAACTTTCTTGGAATTCTGAAAGAATCAAAAGAAGGAACCTTTGAAAAAGTTCATTTTCACTATACAAAGCTATTGGTTGATGCTTCTTTAGAATCAGGAATTAGAAAGTTTATTCAGATTTCAGCACTTGGCGTTACTGATAAAACAAAGAGCAGATATTACAGGACAAAGTTTCAGGCTGAAGAGTACATAAAGCAGTCTGGTATTCCTTACGTGATTTTTAGACCGTCGATAGTTATGGGAAGAGGACAGAAGCTTTTTGAAGATCTGGAATTGATTTCAAAACTCACTCCTTTAATCGTTGTCCCGAAGTACAGAGTTCAGCCGGTAAACGTGAAGGATGTTGTTAGGGCAATAAAGAAAGCAATATATGAAGATATAACAGGAACTTATGAGCTCTGTGGGAAAAGGGTGGTTTCTCTGAAGGAGCTTTTTCAGTTTGTCCTTTCCTGTATTGGCAGAAGAAGAATAGTAATAGAAGCTCCAGAGCAACTTCTCTTTCCACTTGCCATTTTGGGTGCTGGAATGACTCTTGATCAATACTACATGATGAAGACGGATAACGTTTGTCTGGTTGATGGTTTTAAAAAGCTGGGAATATCGCCTTTACCCGGACTGGTTTGTGATTAGCTGTAAGTATGTTTGATAGAATGAACAAATGAAGAAGATTGGAGGAGAGATGGAAAAACTGGTTCTCTGGCTTGAAGAAGTTGGTATTGAAGATGTTCCTTTAGTTGGGGGGAAAAACGCCTCTCTTGGTGAAATGATGAGAGCTCTTTCTCCAAAAGGTATAAATATCCCGGATGCCTTTATTGTAACGGCAAATGCTTATAGGTATTTCTTAGACTACAATAGTCTCGTTGATAGAATAAGGGAAATTCTTAAGGGACTTGATATAAACGACATTGATGATCTTTCTGAAAGAGCAGAGAAAATAAGGGAGCTGATAAGTAACGGCAAATTTCCGAAGGATTTAGAAAACTTAATAAAAGAGTACTACTTTGAACTTTCGAAGAAATACAACACAGAAAATGTTGATGTTGCAGTAAGGTCCTCTGCTACTGCAGAGGACTTGCCCGAAGCCTCTTTCGCCGGTCAGCAGGAGACATTCTTAAACATCAGGGGTATTGAAAATCTTCTTAACGCAATAAAGCATTGCTTTGCTTCTCTTTTTACAGATAGGGCAATCTCTTACAGAGAGGCTTTTGGTTTTGACCACTTCAAGGTTGCTCTATCTGCAGGCATTCAAAAAATGGTCAGGTCGGATTTAGCTTCAGCAGGTGTTGGCTTTTCAGTTGAGACTGAGAGTGGATTTAAGGACGTAGTCCTCATTACAGGTTCTTATGGTCTTGGGGAGATGATTGTTAAAGGTGCCGTTACTCCTGATGAATGGCTTGTTTTTAAACCAACTCTGAGAGAAGGTTACCGGTCAATCATAGAGAAAAAGCCTGGTGATAAAAAGATGAAAATGATATACGGTGACAGTGAAGAGGAACCGACGAAGGAGGTTGCTGTTTCTCCTGAGGACAGGAAAAAGTTCTGTCTTACGGATGACGAGGTTCTGATTCTTGCTAACTGGATAGTTGAGATAGAGAACTATTATTCTCAAAAGTACAAACGCTGGACACCTATGGATGTGGAGTGGGCAAAGGATGGAGAGCTTAACAGGCTTTACATTCTTCAGGCAAGACCTGAGACAATTCATTCCCGCAGCGGTCATAACAAATTAACGATTTACAGGATAACCGAACCGTTGGAGGAGAGAAAGGAGAAAGTACTTGTTTCCGGTATAGCTATTGGAAGAAAGGTAGCAGAGGGAAAGGTAAAAATTCTCCTGTCTGTTGAAGATGCAGATAAATTTGAGGATGGGGATATACTGGTAACAGATATGACCGACCCTGACTGGGGACCAATAATGAAAAAGGCAGCTGCAATTATTACAAATAGAGGAGGTAGAACCTGCCATGCAGCGATAGTGGCAAGAGAATTAGGAGTTCCTGCTGTTATTGGAACTGGCAATGCAACAGAGGTTCTCAAAGAGAAACAGTACGTTACAGTTTCCTGTGCCGAGGGGGCTACGGGGTATGTCTATGATGGAAAGGTTGCCTATGAAGTTGAAGAGGTTGACCTTTCAGCTCTTCCAGAGCCAAAAACTCCGATAATGTTTAATATAGCGACACCGGAAGGAGCATTTGATCTTTCGTTTCTTCCAAATAGTGGAGTTGGACTTGCAAGGGAAGAGTTCATCATAAACAACTACATAGGGATTCATCCCAATGCTCTTATAAACTTTGAAGAGATTAAGGAAAAAGATCCTGAGCTTGCAGAAGAGATAGAGAAGAAAACGGTTGGTTATGCTGATAAAAGACAGTTCTACGTTGATAAGCTTTCCTTTGGAATTGCAAAAATTGCTGCTGCTTTCTATCCAAAACCGGTAGTTGTGAGATTTTCTGACTTTAAGTCAAACGAGTATGCAAGCCTATTGGGTGGGAAATACTTTGAGCCTAAGGAAGAGAATCCGATGCTTGGATGGAGAGGTGCCTCAAGATACTATTCCCCTCAGTTTAAAGAGGCTTTTGGTCTTGAATGTCTTGCCATAAAGAGAGTTAGAGAGGAAATGGGACTGAGAAACGTTATAGTGATGATTCCTTTTTGTAGGACTCCTGAGGAGGGAAGAAGAGTACAGGAAGTTATGAAAGAGTATGGACTTGAAAGAGGTAAGGAAGGGCTGGAAGTCTATGTGATGTGTGAGATACCTTCAAACGTTATCCTTGGTGAACAGTTTGCTGAAATCTTTGACGGCTTTTCAATCGGTTCAAACGACCTTACACAGTTAACACTTGGAGTAGATAGAGATTCCAGCCTTGTTGCTCATCTTTATGAGGAGAGAAACGGAGCTGTTAAGAAATTGGTTGCCTGGGCTATTGAAAACGGTAAAAGGTATGGAAAGAAAGTTGGGATATGCGGTCAGGCTCCTTCAGACCATCCAGATTTTGCCAAGTTCTTAGTTGAGAAAGGGATTGATTCTATATCGATTAATCCCGATTCGATCCTTGAGGTTATCAAAGCTGTTTATGAAGTTGAGAAGGGACTTGGGTAGGTATTTCGTAGTTTAATTTAAGGAGGAACAAAGGTGGCAGTTGTTTTCTCATTTGAGGGATGTGGTATCTCAGAGTTGGACATTCAAAGAGTGATTGAAGAGCAAAATCTCTGCGACCTGATAAATGAAAAGGAAATGCCATTTATCAAATCTTTGTGTACTGATGCTGGAGAAATCAAAAGGGTAATGGGAGATTTTAAAGACAGATTTGATACTCTTGTGGTTGTAGGCATGGGAGGTTCTTCCCTTGGAACAAAAGCCATTTACAATACTGTAACGGCTGGAGAACCTGTTTCCGGCAGGAAGCTGATTTTCTTTGATAATGTAGATCCTACTTATATAAAGAGGTCTCTGGATTCAATTGACTGGAAGAAAACAGCTTTTGCCTTTATCAGTAAGTCAGGAAGGACTCTTGAGACAGTTACTCTGTTGAACATCATAATCAAAGAGTTTCAGAAGAGGAAAATTGAAAATCCTGGAAGACAAATGATTTTTATTGGGGATCCAGGGAATAGTTTTGAGGAGTTGGCAAATAGACTTGATTCACTTTTCTTTTCTATTCCTCCAGAAATTGGTGGAAGGTTTTCTGTTTTAACATCTGTGGGGCTTGTACCTGCTGAATTTATAGACTATAACATTGAGGAATTATTGAACGGAGCACGTTCAGCAGTTGAAGATCCAGAACCTGTAATTCATCTGGGAGTTTGTAAGTATCTTCACTATCTCAAAAATAGGACGGTTTCTGTAATAATGGCTTATTCAAACTATTTGAAAGAGTTTACTGAGTGGTACGCTCAGCTCTGGGCTGAAAGTCTTGGGAAAGATGGAAAGGGTCAAACACCTATGAAAGCAATAGGAACGTCTTCTCAACATTCGGTTCTTCAACTCTTTATGGATGGTCAGGATGACAAGGTTTACCAGTTTTTCATGATTGAAAATTATCCTGAAGATATTTCTCTTCCTGAAAAAACAGAGATACTTGATTTCATATCAAATAAAAAGCTTTCAGATGTTATGAGAGCAGAGTTTGAGGGAACAGTTAAAGCTCTTTTAAGTCGTGGAAGACCAGTGGTTCAGATCAGGATGGATGAACTTTCTCCATTGAATATGGGATACATATTCATGAGCTATATGATGGCTACAGTAATCATTGCAAAGCTCATGGGAGTAAATCCTTATGGTCAACCTGCGGTGGAGATCGGGAAAAAGATAGCTTATGAAAAACTCAAAAGTTTAGAGACAGGTTAAACACGTTCCAGATAGTTATTCCCGCTGCTACCGAGACGTTGAGAGAGGGAGTTTTCCCAACTGTTGGGATTGTTACTATCCTGTCTGAAAGTTCCAGAAGAGCTTTTTCTATACCTCTTCCCTCGGAACCAAGGATAAGTCCTAAGGGTTTTTGAAACTTGATATTTCTTATGTCCTCTCCGCCTGTTTCAACAGCATAGAGTCTGCCACCGATCTCTTTAAAATACAGTAGAGCTTCTGTCAGAGAAGGAATCCTTGAAACCATCAGATGAAAAAGAGCTCCCGATGATGCTTTAACAGCGACCTCGTTTATCGGTGCAGAGCCCTTTTCGGGTAAAAGGATTCCAACTCCCCCAAAAGATTCTACAGTCCTGGCGATAGCTCCTAAATTTTGAGGTTCTGTTATCCCATCAAGAACGACGAAGAAACTGTTTGTTACAATGGTTTTCCTGAATAATTCTTCGGGAGAAACGTAATCTATTGGTGATAGGATTGCCACTATTCCCTGATGTTTCTTAGTTTTTGCCAGCTTTTCTAACTGCTGTTTCTTTGCCCACTGAAATTTAACGTTTTTCTTCTTTAACCAGTTGAGGAAATCAGGCTCAAAATAGTGACCATACTGAAGGTAAAGCTTTTCTAACCTTTTCCCAGACTTTATCGCTTCTTCAACCGGATTTCGTCCCCAGATAACTAAATTCAACACTTCCTCCTTGTTAAGTTTCAATTTTCTCATACTTTTTATCAATCCAAAGTAAAGAATGGAGAAGATCTCATGAAAATTAAGAATATTGCAGTAATTGCCCACGTTGACCATGGAAAAACTACGCTTGTTGATGAGATGCTGAAGCAGAGCGGAACCCTAAGGAAGCTTGAAGAAGAGAGAATCCTTGATTCTTTTGACCTTGAAAGAGAAAGGGGTATCACCATCAAGGCTCAAGCAGTGAGGCTTTACTATCAACGGGAAAACGGCGAGCTTTATCAACTCAACCTGATAGATACACCCGGACATGTAGACTTTTCCTATGAAGTGTCCCGTGCACTTTCTGCCTGTGAAGGAGCCCTTCTCGTGGTGGATGCCTCCCAAGGAGTTGAAGCCCAGACCCTTGCCAATGTTTACCTTGCCTTAGAAAATGATCTTGAGATTGTGCCTGTAATCAATAAAATAGACCTTCCCCAGGCAGATGTAGAGCGCACTAAAAGAGAGATTGAAGAAGTAATAGGGCTCCCTGCTGACGATGCAATCCTTGTGAGTGCCAAGCTTGGCAT
>OFBV01000107.1_pt1 | contig 11321 bp, 11 predicted proteins | sample 1520691 | NCBI WGS metagenome assembly OFBV01 (sample SAMEA3696450, study PRJEB22514) | metagenome | biome: water; feature: marine; material: hydrothermal vent | place: Pacific Ocean | collected 2014-08-16 | depth 1514 m | reverse complement strand
GATATTGAAAATAGAAGATTAAGAGTCTCTTATAAAACTTTATTACCAAAACCATCTGAAAAATTTGCTCAAAATTATAATGAGGGGGATATTGTTGAAGGGAAAGTTGCCTTCGGAAATAAAAAAGAAGATAGGAAACTAAAGGAACTACTTGAAAAAGCCCTGAAGCTGGCAGAGGAAAAGAGATTTTTCCACTGGGAACTTGAATTTCCTGAAGTGTGGCAAAGGAAGAATAGAGGCTTTGACGTAGTTCTCGGCAATCCTCCCTATGTAAGAATCCAGGAGATGAAAAAGAGCAGGAAAGAGGATGTTGATTACTTTAACAAAGTCTTTCAAACTCCGGAAGGTTCTTACGATATGTATGTTCTCTTTATAGAGAAAGGGCTTTCTCTCCTGAATAGAGACGGCTACCTTGGATACATTGTTCCCAACAAATTCACGAAGTTAAACTACGGCAGGAACCTCCGAAAGCTAATATCTAAGCACCTTTATAGATTCATAGATTTTGGAGACAATCAGATCTTTCCGAAACAGACAACCTACACAGGACTTCTATTTTTAACTGCAAAGGAAAATGAAAAAGCAGAAATATCAAAAGCTCCTCATTTAAAAGGAGAATCAGAAATAAAGAACTGGCTCTCCGGGTTTGAAGAGGAACTTTTTGAGATTTCCACATCAAAGCTTGGAGAAAATGCATGGATACTCGTTTCTAAGAAAGAGGGGGAAGTTTTAAAGAAAATGGAAAGCGTCTCGGTAAAACTTGAAGATGTTGTAGAAGAGATAATCGTTGGGATTCAGACAAGTGCAGATGATGTTTACATCCTTGAACTAATTTCAGACGAGTTTTCCCACTATAGGGTTTACTCAAAAGCTTTAAAGCGAGAAGTTTTACTTGAAAAGGAGCTCCTTAAACCTCTTATCACTGGAGAAGACATTGAGAGGTATTTTGTAAAGGAAAGTAGAAAACTCCTTCTCTTTCCCTACAGAGTCTCAGGAGAAAGAGCTGAACTAATACCGGAAAATGAACTTAAAGAGGAGTATCCGGATATATGGAAGTATTTGAAAGAGAACGAGCAAAGGCTCAGGAATAGAGAAAATGGAAAAATGAATAATAATAGATGGTATGGCTACGTTTATCCCAAAAATCTTACAAAACATGAAAGAAAAAAATTTGGCGTTCCAAGACTCTGTAACAAATTAAAAGCCTTTTTTGATGAAGAAGGGAAATACTACTTTGACAATGTTGACGTTAACGGAATTTTATTGAACGAGGACACGCCCTATAGTCCTTATTTCCTTCTTGCTATTCTTAACTCAAAAGCTCTTGATTGGCGGTTTAAAATAGGAAGCGTTCCCTTTAGAGGAAACTACTTCTCTGCAAACAAGCAATTTCTTTCTCCTCTTCCGATTCCAGGAATAGATTTTTCCATCTTTTCAGAAGAAGGTCTAACAAACCTAAAGGAAAACTACCATAAACCGGCGAAAGTTATCCGTCTTGTTGAATCTTTATCTCCAGGAAGTAAAACCGTTCACGACTTCGTTACCATCCTTTCGCAGGAAATTTGTGAAGTCAGTAAAGATATCTATACTATAAATAATTTAATAAACGAAGAAGTCTTAGAAGAACCAGGAAAAGAAGCTAAACTTTTATCTTTGATTGAAAAATATTACTCTGAACCATTCAATAAAATCGTAATAAAATCTGTTGCTGAAAAAGTCCTCGTGGACATCAACAGGAAGAAAAACTATTTAGAAAACTTAATCGATAAAATAGTTTTTCGTATGTTTAACCTGACAGAAGAAGATGAAGCAGAAATGGAAAGGAGGATTTGATGCATTTGAAAGACCATCCGATTCTTAAAGCTGCAAGGGGAGAGAAGACTGACTACACTCCTATCTGGATAATGAGACAGGCGGGAAGGTATTCTGAGCGTTACAGAAAGATAAGAGCTCAGGCTGGCAGTTTTATGGATCTATGCAGGAATCCTGAGCTTGCAGCAGAGGTTACTCTTATTCCGATTGAAGAGATTGGAGTTGATGCTGCAATTCTATTTTCTGATATCCTGGTTCCCGTTGAGAAAATGGGAATAAATGTTAGATTTGTTGAAGGGAAAGGTCCTGTCCTCGAGCCAAAAGTTGAAAAGCTCGAAGATGTCGAAAAGCTGAAAGTCCCGGAGCCTGAAAAAGATCTACCCTACGTCCTTGAAACAATCCAGATAATAAAAAAGAAACTTACAGATAGACCTCTCATAGGTTTTTCCGGAGCTCCATTTACACTGGCAAGCTATATGCTGGAAGGTGGGAGCTCTAAAAACTACATAGCTGCAAAGTCAACAATGTGGAACAATCCGGAACTCTGGGATGCTCTCATGTCAAAACTTACGGAAACAGTCATAGAATACCTTTCATCCCAGATAAAAGCAGGAGTTGATCTTGTTCAGATCTTTGACTCATGGATGGGAGTTCTTGCGAAGGAAGACTATGAAAGATTTGTCTTCCCATACACAGAAAGAATTGTTAATGAATTGAAGAGAAGACATCCAGAAACTCCGATAATCCACTTTGGAGTCAATGCAAGTCACCTCCTTGAAGTTAACAACAAGCTGAACGTTGATGTCATTGGTCTCGATTGGAAAACAGAAATTCCATTTGCCCTTGAAAGAATAGACAAGTCAATTCAGGGTAACCTTGATCCTGTAGCTCTCTTTGCTGACGAGAAAACAATAGAAGAAAAGGTAAGGAAGATCCTTACAGAAGGACTTAAAGCAAGAGGGCATATCTTTAACCTTGGACATGGAATCTTACCACCAACAGATCCTGAAAAGGCAAAGTTCTTAGTTGATACGGTTCACAAAATAAGCAGGGAGCTGAGAGAATAGAGCGATGAAGTTAAGGTGGTTTCTGACACTTATTCTTTTTGTTGCTGCTGTTGTCTCTTCCTATTTTGCAATTGAAAGTTATGCAGAAGCAAAACTGAGAGAGAAATTTGATAGGAAAATAACTTCACTACCCGTCAACGTCTCCTATTCAGATCTAAAATACCACCTTCTGGAAAACAGAATAACGATTGAAAACCTCAAAGTATCCGAGCTGGGCTACACCATTTCCACAGAAAAAATTACTGTTGACCTGCCCATTACTGCAAGAAAGAAGGAACTACCAGAAAGCCTTCAGCTCAAAATGGAAGGATTTTCAATACCAACCAATTTACCGTTCATTAAAAACTTCTTTAAAATCATCGGATTAAATGGTGAAAAACTGATGTTAAACCTAAATACAGAGTATTCTTTTGACGGTAATGTTCTCTTAACCCATTTAGCTACTTCATCTCCAGCCCTCGGAGATTTAGTGATCTCCTCCTATTTCACAAACATCACAAAGGAAAAACTTCAAATAATATTAGAAGGCGAAAGGCATAAGGCAAAAGGTAGCATTGCGGATGAAAAAGATACATTGAAAAGGGTAGCATTAGCATATCTCAATATCAGATATAGAGACCGTGGACTTCTTCAAAACTTCTTCAATCAAGAAGCAAAACAGGAAGGAATCTCTGTAGAAGAGCTGAAGAAAAGGTTCATTCAGACTATTGAAAAAAACATTCGGAGCAATCAGGAAATCAGAGAGAAAATAGCATATCCACTCATAAGCTTTATAAAAAATCCTTCATGCCTAGAAATAACTCTAAAACCCGTTCAGCCTATCTCTATCGGAGAAGTAAAACACATTTTGAAGAACGACACGGATATATCTCAAATCATTAAAACAACAGGTCTGATCCTAAAAACATGTGATTAAAACGCTCTGTCCTGCTCTTTTTTTCTCTCTCTGACTCTTCTTATCATTTCTTCCAATGGAATGGGAGCGGCTTTTATACCCTTCGATGGACATATATTGACGCAATGACCACAGCCGTTACATAGCTCTGGAAACGCCGGAATGACATTTCCTTCTTCATCAACACCTCTTGTCTCACACATTTCAAGACATTTCTCACAGTTCTGGCAAATGTTCTTGTCTATGGTTTCAAGGAAACTTGGAGTATAGAGATAACCTCCAAAAGTCAGGTAGGCATAGTTACCTTCTTCATCAGACAGGAGATCTTCTTCATTAACTTCAATATCCTCCATCCTGGAGGAACAATTGATGCCTCATAAAAAAGCGTCTTCAGGACAAACGATTTTACACATTCCATCACCAATGCAGAGCTCCATTTTAGTGAGAACAGCAACCAACTTTCCATTTATCTCCTGGAGCTCTATACATCCCTGAGGACAGACTTTAATACACTCTCCACAGCCTGTACACTTTAAAAAATTTATACCTCCGGGATATTGAGGAACAAAAGGAGAACCATCCTGACACAGGATTATCTGGTTTCTCACTCTATCAGAAACTCTCCGTCTCATATTTGACCTGCCTAATATGGAGTAAATTATCAATCTTTATCTATACAGCATCTGTAATGTTACATTATAGACATAATCAAATAAAAAGCAATTGAGACAAATCAATTGGAATAATCTAACTGGAAGTTTCTATATTAAGCTCTCTTATTTTTCTTCTTAGAGTGTTTCTGTGAATTCCGAGGACGTTTGCAGCTTTAACTTGGTTGTAATTGCAGTATCTCAAAACCTCTGAAATAAGGATCCTCTCAGCACTCTTTACAACTAAATCGTAGAGGTTGTTCTTCTCCTTCTGTTCAACTGTGAAGACCTCAACTACAAAGTTCCTTATTGCCTCTTCAAAGGAAGGCTCTTTAGTAGTAGCAGCAGTTGGTTTTAAATCCTTTACATCTATGACATCAACGGGCGAAAGGAGCATCGCTCTCAAAATCATGTTTTCCAACTCTCTTACATTTCCAGGAAAATCGTAACCAAGTAACCATTCAACAGCACTTTCTGAAAGCTCCTTCACTGGTAGCTTAAACTCCTTTGAAAACTTCTTGATGAAATAGACAGCCAAAGGAATTATGTCCTCTCTTCTTTCCCTCAGTGGAGGAATCTCTACATTTACAACGTTGAGACGGAAAAACAGATCTTCCCGAAAGTTTCCTTTCTTAACTTCTTGCTCTAAGTTTCTGTTCGTTGCAGCAACAATTCTGACATCCACCTTGATGGTTTTATTGCCTCCAATCCTTCTGATTTCTTTTTCCTGCAAGACCCTCAAAAGCTTCGACTGCAGAGAGAGCTCAAGTTCTCCAATCTCATCCAGAAAAATCGTCCCACCGTTTGCCTGTTCAAAGATCCCTTTCTTGCTGGAAACTGCCCCGGTAAAAGCTCCCTTTTCATACCCAAAAAGCTCTGCCTCAAGGAGATTTGGAGGAAGTGCTGCACAGTTAATTGCTAAGAATGGCTTATTTCTTCTATGAGAGTATTTATGAATCGCTTTTGCAATGAGCTCTTTTCCTGTACCACTCTCTCCCGTTATAAGTACCGTAACATCACTCTTTGCGACTCTCCCTATAAGCTTGAAAACTTCCTGCATCTTTCTGCTTGTTCCAACAATCTCATCTTCCACTGGAGGAATATCCTCTTCCTCTCTCTCATGAGAAATCAAAACCTTGTCAAGGATTGACTTTATTTCTTCAAACGAGAAAGGTTTGGTTATGTATTCAACAGCCCCTTTTTCCATAGCCTTTACTGTGTAATCCATCGTACCGTAAGCAGTTAAAATAACAATTGGCACATTTTTCACTTCATCTAATATCTCAAGCCCCGTTTTTCCGGGCATTTTTATATCAACAAAGGCAATATCAACTCCCTTCTCTTTTAGAACATCAATAGCCTCCATTCCATCTGAAGCTTCAACAACTTCATGTCCTAAGGAAGAGAGATACTTCCTGAGAACAACCCTTATGCTTTTCTCGTCATCAGCTATCAGAACCCTTGCCATCGCTCCTCTTCATTGGAAGAAGTACTGTTACCTCTGTTCCATATCCCTTCCTGCTTTTTACCTTTAACTCTCCGCCGTGCCTCTTCACTATCTCAGCAGCTATGAATGTGCCAAGTCCCATTCCCTTCTCTTTCGTTGAGAAAAACGGAAGTAAGAACTTTTTGAGTTCCTCTTCATCCATTCCTGCACCAGAGTCTTTTATCCGAACAAATATAAAACCAGAAGGCTGAATAGCATACCCGGTCTCTATCTTGATAACCTTTTCTCTGGAATCTGAGAGAGCCTCCATTGCATTCCTGAGGATGTTCATAATAGCCTGTGTCATTCTATCTGAATCAAGGGGAATTTCAGGTAAAGAGGGATCAAAGTCATAGACAATCAATATCTCTTTTTCCCTTATCTCTGATTCAAAAAGCTTAACCACACTCTGAAGAATCCTGTGTATATTCGTTTTCTCAAAGTTCAAAAGGGAAAAGTCAAAACTCTTTGTAACGTTGTCCAGCAAACGTTCTATCCTTTCAGTTTCCTCAAGGAGAACCGTAACCAGCTCTTCATCATACTCCTTTAGCTGGGAAAAGAGTTTCGCAGCACCTTTAATTCCACTGAGAGGATTCCTTATCTCATGAGAAAGACCTTTGAGTAGCAATAATATATCCTCGTCAAATGGATTATCCTCTGCAGGTTGAACGATAACAATAACACCTTCAACCTTTGAAGCTACATAAAGGGGTGAAAAACTCAAATAATAGTTGTTATCTCTGAAACCAAAAATTTCAAGGAGATCAGTGTAAGATTTCTTTAACTGTTCTTCTATCTTCTCTCTATTTTTGAAGAATTCCGAAAGCTTTTTCCCTTTTAGATATTTAAAAGATCTATTCAGAAGAAATTCAAACTTTTGATTTGTATATGTTATCCTCCCTTCCCCATCGGTGATTGCAACGGGAAGGGGAAGAGAAAAAAGAAGATCCTCTACTTTCACACTTCCTCCTGAATATCCCCTTCCTTAGAAGGGCGAGGAATGCGGTTAAAGCATAAGCAGTAAATTAATCCTACGAAACGGATAATCAAGATTGAGGAAGTGAGAAAGTTCATATACACTACATAGTAGAGAGTGTGAATGTTAAAATGGGAAGCTGTGGAGGTGTAGTATGAAAAAACTACTAATACCTGGATTAATAGCATTAATATCCTTTTCTATTCCTGCTTTTGCTTACGGAAAGGGTATTAAACAGGGCAAACAACTAAACATTGCTCATATCCGTATTTTCTTCAATGATGGAACATTGCTTACCACATGTAACAAAATAGAGCGTTCTATACCCTCACAATCTGTTATCTGCTATACAAGGGATAAAAAACTGATAATTCCAACCACATCTATCAAATACATAGAAATTCCTTTAAAAGATAGCCTCAAAAATGAGAATTAGAGTAATTCCCTACCGACTATTCCTATTTTCGAGCCACTCCTTGAGAATCAGAGCAGCTGCTATATCGTCAACTTCTTTTCTTTCTTTCTTTCCAAGGAGTCTGCAGAGCTCCTCAGCTTCCATTGTTGAATAGGACTCATCGACAAATTCAAGTTCAATCTCTCTTCCTTGTTCTTTCAAAAAGGATTCAAATTTTGAAATAAACTTTCTTATCTTTTCGGCGATTTTTGTTTCATCTCCTTTGACGTTTATTGGTATTCCAACTATCATCTTTTCCACGTTTAGAGCGTTTATCAGTTCAAGGAGTTCTTCAAATGTCTCTCTGTTGCTCTTTCTGTAAATGATTGTATAAGGTCTCGATGTAAGGAGAAGTGGGTCAGACACTGCAACTCCAATCTTTTTAAAGCCAACATCAAGTGCCATTACTCTTTTCATTTTTAACCCTTTGAAGTGGCAACTACAACTTTCACTTTCTCACCATCGTTTATCCTATCATCGTCACAGAGGAGCTCTTCACCTTTTACCACCACAGCAGTTTCTGGATAGATGCTTAGAAGTTCAAGTAACCGATCTACTCTTATACTCTTTCCTTTTATCTCAACCTCTTTCTCTTTTCCGTTGATTTCTACTAAAATTTTGCCCAAAGCTAACCTCCTTAGAAGGGAATTTTCAATGAAAGTATACCTTGATGACTGGAGGGAAGCACCTCCTGGATACATACTTGTGAGGACTGTGAACGAGCTTAAAGAGCTTGTGAAAAAGCACGGAAAGGAGATAGAAATTCTTGACCTTGATAACTACATGGAGGAGTATTACCCTTTTGGTGGAAATGGAATCGATTTTATCAGATGGCTTGAAGAAGCAGTTTATCTGGGAGAGGTAGAGCTCAACCCTAATGTTAAAATTGTTTCACACTCTTCTGACAGGTATGCAGCAAGAGAAATTGAGGAAATTGGAAAGTCAATAAAAGCCTATTTGAGGAGTAAGAGATGAAACTATCAAAGGAAGAGGTAAAACACATTGCAATGCTCTCAAGGTTAGAGTTAAAAGAAGAGGAGGTTGAAAAGTTTCAAACTCAGCTCAGTGAAATTCTCGACTTTGTAGAGAAGCTTAACGAGCTGGACACCGAAGGTATTGACCCGAAGTTCCAGATCATTCCTCCTCAGAATGTTCTGAGAGAGGATGTATCCGGAGTTAGTCTTTCAAGGGAAAAGACTTTTATGAATGCACCAGAAACAGACGAAGAATACTTCATTGTTCCAAAGGTTGTCAAAAAGTAGGAGGAAGAAGATGGAGCTTCTTAATAAATCTTTAAGGGAACTTAACGAGTTGATAAAGAAGAAAGAGATTAAACCTACAGAAATCTTAGAGGAACTTCTCAACAGGATAAAAGAGACTGAACCAAAACTCAATGCCTACATAACAGTTACGGAGGAAAAAGCAAGGAAAAAGGCTGAAATTGCGGATAAAGAACTTGAAAAGCTTGGTGAAGATGAGATTCCAGAGCTCTTTGGGATTCCTCTTTCTATAAAAGATAACATAAACGTTGAGAACGTAAGGATGACCTGTGCTTCAAAGATTTTAGAGAACTTTATTTCGCCCTACGATGCAACTGTAATAAAGAAGTTTAGAGAAAGGGGAGCCATTTTTGTTGGTAAAAACAACCTTGACGAGTTTGCAATGGGTTCTTCAACTGAAACCTCCTACTTTGGTCCAACCAGGAACCCATGGGATCTGGAAAGAGTTCCAGGAGGCTCATCTGGAGGTTCAGCGGCAGCTGTTTCAGCAAGGTCTGCAATTGCCTCTCTTGGTTCAGATACAGGTGGTTCAATCAGACAACCAGCAGCCCTTTGTGGAGTTGTAGGACTAAAACCAACCTACGGTAGAGTTTCAAGGTATGGTCTAACGGCATTTGCTTCCTCCCTTGACCAGATTGGACCTATAACAAAGACAGTGGAAGATGCTGCTTATCTTTTAAACATCATTTCCGGGCAGGATTCAAAAGATGCCACGAGTGTCAGGATTCCAGTTCCTGACTTTTTAGAAAACCTGAACAATGAGATAAAAGGCTTAAAGGCAGGACTGCCAGAGGAGTACTTTGTCGAGGGAATTGAACCTGAAGTAAAGGAAAAAGTATTAGAAGCGGTTAAGAAACTTGAATCTCTCGGTGTTGAAATTGAAGAGATTTCTCTTCCAAACACAAAGTATGCCGTTGAAACTTACTACATCATTGCTCCTGCTGAAGCCTCTTCAAACCTTGGAAGATTTGACGGTGTCAGATATACATATAGGGCAAAGGACTACAAAAATTTAATTGACATGTACTGCAAGACGAGGGCTGAAGGCTTTGGTGATGAAGTCAAAAGGAGAATAATGATAGGAACTTACACTTTGAGTGCTGGTTACTACGATGCCTACTATTTGAAAGCTCAAAAGGTCAGAACTCTTATCTATCAGGGGTTCCAGAACGCATTTGAGAAAGTGGACTTTATCGTTACTCCAGTTTCTCCTACAACTGCTTTTAAGATTGGTGAGAAAACTGATGATCCAATTAAGATGTACCTCTCAGATATTTTCACAATTGCTGTTAACCTTGCAGGGCTCCCGGCAATTTCGATTCCTTGCGGATTTGACAGTAAGAATCTTCCTGTGGGACTTCAGATAATTGGAAAGGCTTTCGATGAGGTAACAATTCTCAACGTGGCAAATGTCATTGAGAAGGAGTTGAATCTGAATACCATACCGCCTGTGTAGAGAAATAGTTGGCGGAGGCGGATAGGAATCGAACCTACCACCCCATCCCTGATGGGGCCACCGGATTTGAAGTCCGGGGGAGACACCAGCCTCCGTCCGCCTCCAGGAACAGTGATAAATAAATTTCTTTACCAACTTCTAATTGTCAAGAGGTAGCAGCGACTACTTTATTCTTTCCTGTTCTCTTTGCTATATAAAGAGCCTGGTCTGCTTTTCTGATTAAATCTTCCAGTTTGGGAGACAAACTATTATCTGCGATACCCACACTAACAGTTACCTTAACGCCATCGACATCAAGTTTCTCGATGTTTTTCCTTATTCTCTCAGCTGCTATCTTTGCAGCTTCAAGATCAGTATGGGGCAATATTATGAGAAACTCCTCACCTCCATATCTTATTGCTACGTCGCTCTTTCTAATTGTTTTCTTCGTGGTTTCTGCTACCTTTTTCAGGACTTTATCTCCAACAAGATGACCATAGGTGTCATTTACTTTTTTGAAGTTATCAATATCAATCATCAGGATAGAGAAATGATAACCGTATCTTTTTGAGCGATAGAATTCTTTTTCAATCAGATCATTAAGTATTTCCCTTCTGTAAAATCCCGTAAGTATGTCTTTGTAAGCTCTATCTTTAAGCAGTTCCCTTCTTTCCTGTATAGAGAGGAACCACTTCTCTCTTTTAGCCACATAAATAAGAAGAGAAGCAATGGAGTCTAAAAACTCTCTGTCTTCATTACTCAATGAGAAAGAGTTTTCAAGTTCCACGAATATTTTTATATCACCATTTCCATAAATAAAAAAGTTCCCCTGATGTAGTTTCAATTCATCCAATTTTCTTGGAATATATCCCGACTCTTTTGAGTAAACATAGAGATGATTCCCAACTTTTAACATAACAATAATATCCCTTATTGGTAGGACTGAAGAAAGCTGTTTTTCGACAACTCTAAGGATTTCAGACATAAATAGTTTCTTAATTGCTACATCTTCAATTAATGAGAAAATATGTCTTCTCTGTTCTCGAATCTTAAAAATTTCAATGTTCTTAGCTTCAACCATTTTTCCATATTCAAAATCCTCAACAGCAGACATTACCTTTTTTATGAAGTCTTTTCCTACAATTACTGAACCGTGCTGAGGAGCAATGATTTCTATGTCTAATTTTTTTAATTTTTCTAAATTTGGTTGATAATCGTCTACATTAAATTCTATAGTTTTTTCTTCTCCAGGATTTATTTCTATTA
>OFBV01000105.1_pt1 | contig 11415 bp, 13 predicted proteins | sample 1520691 | NCBI WGS metagenome assembly OFBV01 (sample SAMEA3696450, study PRJEB22514) | metagenome | biome: water; feature: marine; material: hydrothermal vent | place: Pacific Ocean | collected 2014-08-16 | depth 1514 m | reverse complement strand
TTTTAATATAACAGAACCAGGGGCTCTAATTCAAACACTTCTCTCTATAAGGAGGGAAAGACAAGAAGCAGTGAAAGTTGCTAAAAAAAATGAGAAAAAGCATAGAAAAGCAAAAATTTACACATCCTTTGAAAGTGACACTAAGTATTGGAGTAGCTGGGCTTAATCTTCTACAAGATGTAGTTGATTTTCTTCTCTCGAAAGCAGACAGTGTAATAAAAATAAGGTTTATCTAATTTTCAAACGGTTTTGTGACCAAAAATTTTAAACTCCAAACTAATAAAGGTGCGCTAAAGCGCACCTTTTTAAAGAGTTTATCTTCTTCCCCAGCCAAATCCGAATCTTCCTCTTCCTTCGCCTCTTCCCCAGCCTCCAAACCAGCCTCTACCTCTTCCTCTACCTCTGCCAGCTCCTCTTCCGTAACCTCTACCACACCAGCCTGCAGGTGCATCAGCTCTTACAACATTTTCACTTCCACACTTTGGACATTTGACCATCCAGCGGGGCTTTCCGAAGGGTTCTTCAAACTCGTGTCCACAGTCGAGACATTTAAATTTTCTCTTTGGTATTACTTCCATAGTTAGAACCTCCTAATTGGATTCAGTTTAAAATTAAAACATGACTACAGAAGAATCAAGTCCAATGTGCTTAATTCAGGAGAAAGAGTTCATGCAGTCCTGATGCGGGACGGACCTTTAAAAGCAAGAAGTAACCCGGAAAGAAGAGAAATAATTCCATACACTAACAGTGTAATATCTGCTGACAGATTCCAGAGAAAACCTGCAAGTATATTGCCAAGAAGGATGGCAAATCCAGTTACTGCGTGAAACAGCCCGAAGGCGCTTCCTCTAAACGTTTTTTCTGATAAGTCTGCTACAAAAGCCCTCTGGATTCCATTGACTATTGCCATGGAGAGACCGTACAGAAGGAAAACTATCACTAAGACAGGAATGGAGTTTGAAAAGATAGCAGTAAGAAGAGAAACACCAAAAAGGATGTAACCTAAGCTAAGAACAGTTCCCCTTCCAAATTTATCTGATGCAATCCCTGCAGGAATGGAAAATAGAGCATATACAAGGTTGAAAACGGCATAGAGGATCAGGGGAATAATGTTAGATCCTGAAATGGTTTGAGCCTTTACGATGAGAAACATGTAGCTTAAGTTTGAAAAAGAAAAGAGTGCGGAGATTATCAGAAACTGTTTTAGCTCCCTGGAAATTTGAGTTTTAACAGTTTTTACTAATTTCTTTCTGGAGTTACCTTCTTCTGCTTCCCTGACAAAGAGAACTGGAAAAAGAGCAATAATTGAAAGAGTGGCTGCTAACAGTATTACGTTTCCATACGGCAGGTTGAGATTCTTGATCAGATAAATAGCAATGAGTGAACCAAAAAAAGCTCCCAGTGTATCAAAAGCTCTGTGAATTCCAAAACTTTTTCCCGCTCTTTTCCCGGAGAGAGATATAATCGCGTCTCTGGGAGCTGTTCTAATTCCTTTGCCTATTCTCTCAAGGGAAATTGCAATCAAGATCTGCACAGGAGTTTTTGAAAATCCTAAGAGTAATTTGAAAACTGAAGATACGAAATAACCTGCAAAAACAAATGGTTTCTTTCTTTTCAACCTGTCTGACATATAACCAGAGAAAACTTTAAGAAGGTTTGCAATAGCCTCCCTTGCTCCACCAATTAAACCTATAGAGATTCCTCCCCCACCCAGCTCAACAATAAAAAGAGGCAGAACAGCAAGAATTATCTCGCTGGAAAGGTCATTCAAAAAACTAACCAGACTCAGAAGAATGATGTTCCTATTCATTTCAACAGTTGTATAAGATCTTCAAAGAATCGGGGATATGAAGTCTTTATGCACTCAACATCATCTATCTCTATGGTTTCTTCAGTTATCAGCGAAGCAATGGTAAATGTCATAGCTATTCGGTGGTCGCCATAAGATTTAATTCTTCCACCTTTCAGTGGAGTTTTTCCTCTTATTATCATCCCATCGGGGAGCTCTTCAACCTCTGCTCCAATTGTTCTTAAGTTCTCAACAGTTGATTTTATGCGATCACTCTCTTTAACCCTCAACTCCTGAGCATCCCTGATGATAGTTTCTCCCTCTGCCTGGGTAGCAAGAAGAGCTATGATAGGGATCTCATCTATCAGCTTCGGTATTTCCTCCCCTCTAATCTCTGTTGCTTTTAGGTCTGAGGAGTAAGAGACAATAATATCACCAACCTCTTCACCGGATACACTTCTGACATTTTCAATTTTTATCTCTGCTCCCATTCTTTCCATTACATCTAAAATGCCAGTCCTCGTTGGATTTAGAATGACATCCTTTAGCAGAATCTCAGATTCAGGTGTGATTGCAGTACCAACCATGAAGAATGCCGCCGACGATATGTCGGCTGGAACGTCTATTTCAAGATCTGTCTCAAGCTCCCTATTTTTACCGAGGGAAACAGTTAAACCCTCCATCTCTAAGTCAACGCCAAATGCCTTTAGCATTCGCTCTGTATGATCCCGACTTTTTGCAGGTTCTGTAACAGAAACCGGTTCATCCGTGAAAAGTCCAGCAAGAAGTATTGCCGATTTTACCTGGGCTGATGCTTTGGGACTTTTATAATCAATTCCTTTTAGTTCTTCCTTTCCAATAATTGTTAAAGGTGGATACTTACCTCTTTCTCTTCCATATATCTCAGCTCCCATCATCCTTAGAGGAATTGCTATTCTGTCCATTGGACGGCGTCGGAGATACTGATCACCGGTAAGGACGGAGTAGAAAGGCTGTCCAGAGAGAATTCCAGAAATGAGCCTTATGGATGTTCCAGAGTTCCCAAGGTCAATGACGTTAAAAGGTTCTTTTAAAGAATGTTTCCCTTTTCCTCTTATAACAATTTTCTCCTGTTTATCTTCTATGTTAATGCCAAGTTCTATAAAGGCTTTAAGAGTGTTGAGGCAATCTTCCGATCGGAGAAAGTTCTTTACAACAACCGTTCCTTTGTTCAGTGAACTTAACATTATTGAACGATGTGAAATCGATTTATCGGATGGAACTCTTAAAATTCCTTTTAGTTTACCCTTAAAATCAGCTCTAAACACCCCGACTTCTCCTGTTTATTTAATCAACAACAGCGATGTTATTCAGAGAATCAAAGTAGTCAACTATTCCTTTTGCTATACCTTTTGCGATTTCTTCCTGATACCAGGTTTGAACAAGTCTTCTTCTGTCTTTAGAATTTGTCAGAAAACCTGTTTCCACAAGAACAGCAGGTCTTCCCGGCGTTTTCAGTACCACTATGTTTCTCTTCATATCCTTTATACCGTTAATGAGATTATCGTTAACATGAGCTTTTAAATCGTTTACTATTTTTTCTGCCAGTTTTGCACTTTCAACAAACGTTACAGTAGTTGACATGTTAAGCAACAAAGGACTTATGCTCCAGCACATAATGTCATCACACAACTTTACTTTCTTTGCTACCGCTTTTGCAGTTGTCTGGGCTTTCGCAAAGAGGGAAGGGGAAGCTTTGAAAACGGTAACACCATTCCAGTTAGGAAAATTTGGCATTGAATCGGCGTGAATGCTAACAAAAGCATCAGCACACGACTTTGCAGCAATTTCGGCTCTTTTTAATAGAGGAACGTAAACATCTCTTGTTCTTGTCATAATTACTTTAATATCAGGATGCTTCTTCAAAATTCTTCTCACTCGTAGAGCAATTGACAGTGTAATGTCCTTTTCCCTTATCTTGGGATGTTTTGAACGAACAGGCCAGATGGCTCCTGGATCTTTTCCACCATGACCTGGGTCTATAACAACTATTCTCTTTTTAGTTTTTCTGGGTTCACAGCTTGTAATGATGAAGTCAGGAAAAACATCTATTACAACTCTAAATGGTTTTCTTCTATCTGATTTCAGAGCGAAAATTCTATACTTGTGAGGATCTCTCATTACAACTTTGACCTTAACCAGATGCCTGTTGATCGGAATAACCTTAACTTCTGAGACAAGAGAACTCTTGAGTTTTCTTACTATTTTATTCGCTCTTACTCTTTTGATCTCTATCCAAAGAGTGTTTCTTTTCAGTGTGGATTTAATGTTTGCTTTTCTTATTTCTCCAGTACAATCCAGAACAATTCTTGTTTTTTCTACGTTTGATGAATACCTTACTCGTTTTATAACAGGAGTATGAGATGCAACCGCTTCCTCTTCTATGAAGGGGAAAAGACAGAATCCTCCAATAAGACCTTTCAGAATCTCTCTTCTATCCATCATGATTAGCAATTTTAGCATAAGGAAATTTATGGCTTTAACTAATAAATTTCTTCTCTTGGGAAAGCAGTGTTCGTGTTACAATAGATGCTATCTTCTGCAACCACAACGGTTGGAAAGCTGAGGGAAAAGTAGTAAGTTATAGAACTGCATGAAAATAGCTTAAAGGTATGTTTGTAGAAGCAGGTTTCAGGTTCTAAGGGGAGAGAATGAACGGGAAAATTAGAGAGCTCAAAGCATATCCTATGGATCGTCTTGTTAAGGCGAAGGAGGAGCTTAGAAAGGCAGGTAAGAAAATCTACGACTTTGGAACAGGGGATCCGAAAGAGCCTACTGATCCAAAAATCAGGAAAGCATTGATTGAAGCTATTCCGGAAGTCAGTCAGTATCCTACGGTAAAGGGAAGAAAGGATCTAAGAGAAGCAATAGCCAATTGGTTTTTCAACAGATTCCACGTTGTCCTTGACCCTGAAAAGGAAGTGATACCAACTGCCGGTTCAAAGGAAGCGATATTCCACTTTCCGCTTGTTTTCATAGACACAGATACTGAGAAGAAAAAGGTTATCTACGGTACTCCAGCCTATCCGGTTTATGAAAGAGGAACTCTTTTCGCAGGTGGAGAGCCATACCCTATAAAACTTGAATACGATGAGCAGTTTCTGCTAAGACTCGATAAGTTACCAGGGTCTATCCTTGAAGAGACAGCAATAGTCTGGATTAACTATCCGCACAATCCAACGGGGGCAGTTGCACCCCTCTCTTATCTTGAAGAGATCTACGGTATTTGTAGAGAGTATGAAATAATCCTCTGCTCCGATGAGTGTTACACAGAGATTTACTTTGAAAGTCCACCACACTCTCTTCTTGAAGTTGGCAAAAAAGGAGCTGTTGTTTTTCACTCTCTTTCTAAAAGAAGCGGAATGACCGGTTACCGTTCAGGTTTTGTTGCAGGAGATAGTGAAATTGTTCAAACTTATCTCAGGTATCGTTCTTCCTTTGGTGTTGCCTCACAGGATTTTGTTCAGCAGGCTGCAAAAGTTGCATGGTCGGATGAAGAGCATGTAGAAAAAAGGAGAGAGATATTTCGCCGTAAGAGAGATATTTTTCTGGAATTTTTCAAAAGAATCGGTCTCGAGTTCTTGTATCCTGAAGCAACATTTTACTTCTGGGTGAAATTGCCTGAAGGAATCTCTTCTGAAGAGTATGCTTTACATCTTTTGAACTACGGCATAGTCATTTCTCCCGGGGAGTTTTTTGCCAAAGGTGGTGAAGGATTTTTCAGAATAGCGCTTGTACCAACCGTTGAAGAGTGCAGAGAAGCTGTGGAAGTGTGGGAGAAAGCACATAAAGAGTTCATGGAGAAGACAAGTTGCAGATAAGAGAGAAAAAGAAAGGACTTATCGCAGATATAAACCTTTCTCCCATATTGGATCTTTCTCTAATGCTCGTTATTTTTCTGGCGGTTACAACCGAATTTATCTCCGGCGGAGAGATAAAAGTCCGGGTTCCAGAAGGTGGTGCTGCAATTACCTCTTCTTCACAGGTTGTTAAACTTGTGGTTGATAAGTGGGGAAAGATCTACTACGAGGGAAAAGTTTACTCCGATCCTTCAAAATTAATTCCCGTTCTCCCAAAGGACAGGAGAATATATATAAAAGCTGATAAGGAAACCCCTTATCTGTACGTGTTTACTCTGCTGGATACTTTGAGAAAATCCGGGATAAGGAAAGTTTCCTTGGTAGGTCAGAGAATTGAGTAGGTGCAGGGTTAGAGTACTTTCAGTGGAGGAGACCAGAAAACTGGGAGAAATTATCGGATCCAGTGTACCTGAAGGGACGATTATTTTCCTTTCTGGAGATCTTGGCTGTGGAAAGACAACGTTAGTTAGAGGAATAGCAAAGGCTCTGGGAATTCCCGAGGATGAAATTTCCTCTCCTTCGTTTAACATTGTTCACGAGTATGACTCTCTGGTTCATATAGACCTTTACAGATTGGATTCAATTGAAGCTCTGGAGGATCTGGGTTTTGAAGAAATCCTCTTAGATAGAAGGATTAAAGTGATTGAATGGCCTCAGATGGCTGCTGATTATTTTAAAGAATCGGGATTACCGATTATTAAAATCAGTTGTTCTTTTTGTAAAGATGATGAGAGGGAATTTGAAATAGTTGACACAGTAGGCAAAATCTGTCAAAAACTTGAAAATAAATTCAGATCGGGAGGCTTTTATGTCAAGGATAGTTGACCTTAGGGCAAGAGAGGTACTCGATTCGAGGGGAAATCCGACTGTTGAAGTAGAAGTAACCCTTGAGTCTGGAGTAAGAGCAAGGGCTGCCGTTCCAAGCGGAGCTTCAACTGGAGAAAGGGAAGCCCTTGAGCTGAGGGATAAGGATCCCAAGAAATACCTTGGAAAGGGAGTTCTCAAAGCTGTAAAGAATGTCAATGAGGTAATAGCACCAGCTCTCATAGGTCTTGAGTCAACGGATCAGGTTAATATTGACAGGCTTATGATTGAGCTTGACGGCACTGCCAATAAGAGTAACCTTGGTGCCAATGCAATTCTTGGTGTTTCAATGGCAGTCTGCAGGGCTTCTGCTGAAGAGCTTGATATGCCTCTCTTCAAGTACATTGGTGGAGCAAACGCAAAAGAACTCCCGGTTCCAATGATGAACATTCTTAACGGTGGAGTTCACGCGGATAACAATGTTGATCTTCAGGAATTCATGATAATGCCTGTTGGTGGCGAGAGCTTTTCTGAGTCCCTTAGAATGGGAGTTGAGGTTTACCACACTCTCAAGAAGGTTCTTCAGAGAATGGGACACTCAACAAACGTTGGAGATGAGGGAGGGTTTGCTCCAAATCTTGCATCAAACGAAGAGGCAATTCAGGTTATTTTAAAGGCTATTGAGGAGGCTGGATACACTCCTGGAGAAGATATCCTCCTTGCCCTTGATGCTGCATCTTCAGAGTTTTACAAGGGGGATGGTATTTACGAACTTGCTGGAGAAGGAAAGAAGCTGGACAGAGAAGAGTTGGTTGACTTCTACAGAAAGCTTGTTGAGAGGTATCCAATAATCAGCATTGAAGATGGAATGGCAGAGAACGACCACGAGGGCTGGAAACTCCTAACTGCTGCCCTTGGAGATAGAGTTCAGCTTGTTGGAGATGACGTATTTGTTACAAACACCGAGCTCCTCAGAATAGGAATCAAGGAAGGATTTGCAAACTCAATTCTCATAAAGCTCAACCAGATTGGAACTGTAACGGAAACCCTCGATGCTATTGAGATGGCAAAGAGAGCAAACTATACAGCGGTTATCTCCCATAGATCGGGAGAGACTGAAGATACCTTCATTGCAGATCTTGCAGTTGCAGTTAACAGCGGTCAGATCAAGACTGGAGCTCCAGCAAGAAGCGAAAGAAACGCAAAGTACAATCAGCTCCTGAGAATTGAAGAAATGCTGAACGGTTCGGCTGTTTACAGAGGAACAGACGTTTTCTACAACCTTTGATTTTGACATTCCTTAAGCCTCCTTCAGAAGGAGGCTTGGGGAATTCGAACAAGTATGCAGGAGCTCTTGCAGAAGCTGACGTTTAATGATGAACTTTACAAAACTCTATCTGATAATTGTTTCAGCAATTGCCTTTGGTTACATATTAGCTTCTATCCTCGTTGAAACAAAGTTCGTGAACTGGCTTGGCTTGAAGACTCTAAAGCTTTCAAAGTTTGGTATTCACCCTCTTCTTACAAACGTTCCTGTTATCTACCTTGTTTCTCCCCGGGCCGCTCACATTACTGCTTCAAACCTGCTGAAAGAAGGCAAAATTGAGCCGATAGACCTTTACCTTGCAATTCTTGCCTCAAACTTTCCCATGCGTTTGATGTTTCTTTACAGATACTACCTTCCTGTTCTGGTTCCTTTGATAGGTGTTATCGCTGTTTATTACGCTCTTCTAAGATTGGCATTTGACATTGTCGTCTTGGTCATTGTTTCAGTTGTGGGAAGAATCAGATACAGGAGTTTGAAATTCAACTATCCAGAGTACAACTCTCTTAATCTCGAGTTTTCGTTAATGACTCTTAAAGAAGGATTTTCAAAAGGATTTAAAGAGGCTTTTTCATTCATTCTAAAGTTCACTCCTCTCTTTCTGGCAATCGTTTTCCTTATTAAAGCTGGATTTATGGAGAAGCTTACGCAAGTTCTAAAACCTTACTTAGGAATGTTTGGCTTTGATTCTCTTGAAATAACCTACATTACAACCGCTGCTATAAGTCCGCCTGTTGCTTATGGATTGATAAAGATAATGATTGAAAAGAATCATCCTGTTACCCATATCCTTGGAACAATGGCAGTTGGAAACGGAATGTTTTCCCTTTTGAGGAGCTGGTGGGCTTATCTACTTCCTTACTATCTCGGTCTCTATTCTCTCTCTGTAACGGCAGTTCTCCTGTTGCTCCAGGCTGGACTTCCGATTATTTATAACTTTACAGTGGGAATTCTTCTGGTTAAACTATAAAGTATGGAAACAGAAATTAAACTTCTGAAAAATTTCTTACTGGATTTAAAACAGTTTTCCCTTAAAAATGAAAGCTGGGCAATTTTAGTTGAAGGAAAAAGGGACAAGTGGGCTCTTGAGAAGTTTGGAGTTCAAAACGTTGTTGAACTAAAGGGCAGAAACTATCACGACGTTGCAGAAGCCCTTGCTGATAAGTATAAGTACAAGGGGGTTGTTCTTCTAATGGATTTTGATCCAGAAGGAGAAACTATTTTTCAAAAGCTCTCAAAAATCTTGCCTGGATACGGTTTGAAAATTGATACCTCTTTTAGAGAAAGACTTAGAGAAACTGGAATAACGTTTGTAGAAAAAATTCCGCAGAAATTAATGTTTTTTAGTTAAACTTTTAAACAGACCTTGTTTTTTCCTTTTCTTTTGGCAACATACATAGCATTGTGGTTGCAACAGCTACCTTAAAACATAAACATTCATACACAAACATAGCTGTTGCTTTTGAGACTCCCCTTAGATTGTGTTCTCTTTCGAGAACTTTTCAGGGAAATCCCAGGGGAGACCACAGACTCCCTTTTCCCACCTGCTTTTAGCAAGTGGGACAGGTAAAGAAAATGCTGATTGAATACTGCATTCACATCTGCATTGACCGTGTATCCGCAACCTGGACACTTAAACAGTGCAGTAGAACCAGAAGGAGAGAACCTCTCTCCTTTAGTCCCACAAAAACTGCACTTCCTTGATGTCCAGCCGGGATACACAAAGTCAACATTGAAACCTTCTTCTACGGAAATTTCCTGAACTCTATCTACTATTTTCTTCCTTAACCAGTAGCTGAGTTTCCTGTTTAATTCTCTGCTCTTCTTTTTCTTTTCTCCTCTTAATCCTTTCAGCTTTTCAAATACTACTATCGCATTTTCACATTCTTTAGTTATCTTCGCTATTTCCTTTGCTGTCTTTAATGCTATGTCTCTATTGAGGTTGTTTATCTTCTTCCAGAGTTTCTTGTTATCCTCTCTTGTAGAACTCCTGCCTGTTAGTTTCTGCTTTACCCTTACCTGATGGAGAAGGTAGTCTCTCTTTTTAACAAGTCTTAAAAGTTCTCCGTTTATGAAGTTTATCTTTTTTAGCTTGCTGTTCTTCTTTCTCCAGTCTGTTTCAAAAATCCCTATGCAGGCTAAATTCCTCTCTACATTCAGGTCAACGTTAATAACTGTTTCAGGTTTCTGAGGTTTTTTCTTCCTCTTAATTGTTTTTTCAAGTGTTACTGCAAGGTAGAAGTCTTTATCCCTTCTTATAAGTGTTGCTGTATTCTTTGGAATATATCCACTATCCATAAGTTCAAAGAGTCTTTTGTAAACCTTTACAGGATAGTTCCTTTTTCTGTAATCTCCACTTTCGCTCAATACTTTCAGTCTAACAAAGTGAAATTCTTTCCCGTCTCTCAGGAAAATGTCCTGTAGCTCTACATCTGTTGCATAGTAGGTAAGGGAAAAGTTTTTAGGGTCAGGATAGGAAGGTTTGTTGTGTCCAAGTTCTTTCCCTTCTTTATACCAGTTCTTGAGATTGGATACGTAGCTTTTTACCATTCCATACGCTTTGTTGATTGCACTTCTCCTTATGTTGGTCTGAACAGGAGTCTTTATCTTCTCCTCTATTGGAAACTGCGGATCGGGATGAGCTTTTGTTGAAATCGTTATGCTTTCAAGGAAGGTAAGTGCTTGTTCTTTCTTTAAGGACACTACTCTGTAGATTCCAGCTTTTCTTATAACTTCAAGATAAAATACCAGAACATCAGCATAGAGAGAAAGTATCCTGTCAAGAGCTTCTCTCTTCTCCTTATTGGGTTCGTAAACTTTCAGGAGGACTGTCTTAACTACCTTCAAGCTCTTCCTCTAACAGTTTCTTGACCTTTTTGAACTTTTGAGACCTTGCTCCGTAAATTCTTGCTGTAAAGGAAGTGATTATGGTAATTAAGTCTTCTACAAGTTCTTCCATCTTATCTTTGCTCATTTTCTTTTCAGCTACAACTAACTTCGCTCCATACTCTTCAAGGAGCTTTTCCACAAAACTTAATCCAAACCTTGTTAACCTGTCAGGGAACTCAACTATTACGTAAGGAATTCCGTTTTCTTTAACGTATGAAAGCATCTTCCAGAAGTTCTTTCTCCTGTCATTAATTCCACTCGCTACATCTTGAAACACCTTGACAACTTCATAGTTATTCTCTTCAGCAAACTTGAGTAACCGTTCTTTTTGTCTTTTCAGGTTTCCATCTCTATTCTGTCTTTGAGAACTCACTCTCGCATAAATAACAGCTCTTCTATCGTTAAGCTTTTCCTTTAATAATCTCAAAACCTCTGACTTTGGTATTCTCCTTCTCCCTTTAGGAGTGCGGATAACCCTGATTAATCCTTCTTTATCCCATCTCTGTATGGTTCTTGTAGAGACACCTAATAGCTTTCCAGCTTCTTTAGGAGTGAGTAGTTCTTCCATAACAAAACTAAAGTTATATTCATTTATACAAATGTCAAGTGTCTATATTTGTGTATGGATTTTTAACCTCTATCAGATCATTTTTTCCCTGTTAATCTCCATTCCTTCTTCTCTAAGTAGTTCTAAAATATTTAGCTTAATT
>OFBV01000104.1_pt1 | contig 11471 bp, 11 predicted proteins | sample 1520691 | NCBI WGS metagenome assembly OFBV01 (sample SAMEA3696450, study PRJEB22514) | metagenome | biome: water; feature: marine; material: hydrothermal vent | place: Pacific Ocean | collected 2014-08-16 | depth 1514 m | reverse complement strand
AAACATGGTCGAAAATCAGTTGGTAGATGTAGGAAAAGAAAAATAGGATAGTTCCAACTACTACGATACTTACCGTAGAACCAATGAGGAGCTCTATCAGAGTAAACCCTTTTCTCACTGCCACTTTCCTTTTAGCTGTTCGAGAGTAAGAGTGAAGTTATCACTCTTTGATTCTATGGTTACTCTTATTTTTTTAATGTCAGTGCAATTTACTGGAATTACTGAGTATTTTATTGTAGTAAAGTTTCTGCAAAAGTCGGTATTTTCCAGAAAATCTTTAATGTCGTTGCTACAACACTTTTCTCCATCTGAGTCTGGATTGCACCATTTTCCATTAATACAACAGGTGTAATTTTCAAATTCAAGAGAAGAATTGTTATATGGAAGAGAAGTCAGATAGTTTATTAATTCCTCTGCTTTATGAATGGCTGCTCCTTTGAGTTTGTTCGTTTTTATGAGTTTTACACTGTGGAATATCAACGTTCCCATTCCCAGAATAGATATGGAAAAAATCGCCATTGCAATTAAAAGTTCAATTAATGAAAACCCTTTTTTAATATTTTTTGCAGTCATCTTCACTCTTGGCTTTGATTAGCTTTATTCTTCCAGCAATCTTGTTTATACATATAAGATATTTTTCTTCTTTATCTTTATCGGTTATAAGAATATGTCCGTTTTTATCAGGAAGCCCGTTCCTTCTAAACTGTAATCCTTGACCACTGAGCAATTTTTCAGAAGCTTTCATACGAATTCCGTTTGGTACAGTTCTCTGGATGGTAAAATTATCAGCCGAGAGAGTATAACTACCATTAAAATCATCAGAAGAATTGTTAAATTTTACTGTGCTGTTTCCATATCTAAAAGCCAAACTTCTTGCCCATTCAAGGTCAGAAAGCAATTTCATTGCAAAAATCCTGACTTCTGTTCTGTGTATCCACTTTACAGTGCTGAAAACTGCTAAGGAAGTAAGAAGTCCAACTATTGCAATAACAAATATCAGTTCAATAACTGTAAAACCTCTTTCACTCTTCACTCATCACAATCCTATCTATCTTAATGTAATCCCTTAAGACTTCTGGAATAACTACACTCCCATCTTCCTGCTGGTACTGTTCAAGGATTGCAATTACAGTTCTTCCGACAGCTAAACCTGAGCCGTTAAGTGTGTGGACAAGCCTTGTTTTACCATCCTTGTCTCTAAACCTTATCTTTGCTCTCCTTGCCTGAAAGTCTTCACAGTTTGAGCAGGAGGAAATCTCTCTGTACCTATTCTGTGAAGGTATCCATACTTCAATGTCGTAGGTCTTTGCAGCGGAGAATCCGAGGTCTCCCGTACAGAGCTCCACGACCCTGTAGTGAAGACCAAGAAGCTGCAGGACTTTCTCGGCTTCTCTAACTAATTTTTCTAATTCTTCATAAGATTTGTCTGGATGGACGATTTTAACAAGCTCAACCTTGTTAAACTGATGGAGTCTCATTATTCCTCTAACATCCCTTCCGTGAGCTCCAGCTTCTTTCCTGAAACATGGAGTGTAAGCTGTATAGTACTTTGGTAGTTCTTTTTCCGAAAGAATTTCTCCAGCGTGGATGTTAGTCAGGGGAACTTCTGCTGTCGGAATCAACCAGAGATCTTCACCCTCAATCTTGTATAGGTCTTCTTCAAACTTCGGAAGCTGTCCTGTTCCAGTCATCGTCTTTGTATTGACGAGGAAAGGTGGGATTATCTCTTCATAACCGTGACTGCTCGTATGAAGATCAAGCATGAAATTGATTAAAGCCCTTTCTAATTTTGCTCCCCACTTTTTGTAAATGACAAATCTTGAACCTGCAAGTTTTGTGGCTCTCTCAAAATCTAAAATGTCAAGTTCCTTTGCGATATCCCAGTGGGGTAAAGGCTCAAAACAGAATTGTGGCTTTTCACCCCAGTATCTAATTACTACGTTATCTTCTTCATCCTCGCCAACAGGGACACCAGCGTGAGGCAGGTTGGGAATTGAAAGGATTATTCTTTCAAATCTTCTTTCTGCGTCTGCAAGGTCTTTTTCAAGGCTTACAATCTTCTCGGATATCTCTTCTACTTCCGATTTCAGTTTAATGGCTTCTTCTTTCTTTCCTTCCTTGAAAAGTTTCCCTATTTCCTTTGAGTATCTATTCCTTTTTGCCTTTAATTCCTCAACTTCTGAGATGATAGCTCTTCTTTCGCTATCGACAGCAAGGAGCTCGTCAACCATTGCAGCATACTTTTTGTCTCTTCTTGAAAGGAGCTCTTTAACTTTTTCTGGTTCTCTTCTGACAAATTTTATGTCAAGCACGTTCTACCTCCCTGTCCTTAACCTTTTACTTTCCTATCACCCAAAAGGGCTACAACAAATATGCCGATAATCATAATAAAAAGTCCTACCATTATAACTATTTCAAAATAAGTGGTATTACCGATCGCTACCCCATAGACGAACCAATCAAGCTTTTTTTTCTTCTCTAATATCCTGTACCATCAGGTACAATACACCAAGTACGAAAAATAAGAACCCTATAAAAATTGCTATTTCCGCAAACGTAATACTCATGTCAATTCTCCTGAATTATTCTCTTAAATTATGAATGTAATAGTTCCAGCGATACAATGCAAAAAGAGACAGTATTGCTAAAATGTAGAAAAAACCTATGCCGAGAATATCTATCAAAGAAAGAGTTCCTCTTGTTTTCATATCTACAATAACAGCCGATGCATCAAGCACCAACAGTTTTGCAAAGTAAGAAAACATTTCTTTCCATAATTCTATTTTCTTTTCTATTTGTTTCGCTGTTAGTTTCAAGATGCTTCTCCTGGAATTGTTAATTCATAATTTCTTCCTCCTGAACTTTTGAAACTGATACAACTACATCATCGTCGGAGAGCCTCTGAATTCTCACACCTCTTGTATGTCTGCCGTAAACGGGAATATCACCACTATTTACTCTAATAATCTTTCCATTCTTTGAAACAATTATTACAGGTTCTTCACCTTTTAAAGTAGTTGCGTCAACTATCTTTCCGCTTTTCTCACTGAGTTTAGCAGCAATCAATCCTTTACCACCTCTTCTCTGGAGAGGAAATTCAGAAAGCAATACTCTCTTTCCGTATCCTTTCTCCATAACAATTAATAGGTAAACATCGTCAGGTTGGACAACCGTTCCAGCCACAATTCTGTCTTCAGGGTCTAAAAGCATTCCTCTAACACCTCTTGCACTTCTACCCATCTGGCGAACGTCCTGAACGTGGAACCTTATGGCTCTTCCACCCTTTGAAATGAGGAGGAGGTTATCTTTTTCATCAACAAGTCCAACGTAGATGAGTCTATCGCCTGGTTCAAGGTTTATAGCGTTAATTCCTGTTGACCGTGGATTGGAGAACTCAGAAAGAGGCGTTCTTTTAACGTATCCCCTCTGGGTGACGAAAAAGATATCTTTTTTCTCTGAAAAATCTTTCACAGGGATAATTCTTGATACAACTTCTGTCCCGGACATTCCCGGAAGGAAGTTTCTTATTGACTGTCCGCGGGTTGATTTCTCTGTTTTCGGTATTTCATAAGCTTTCAACCAGTAAACCTTTCCTTGATTTGTAAATACTAAGAGGTAGTCCTTGGAGGATGCAGTAATTACATCTTTGACAAAGTCCCCTTCTCTGGTTTTTATTCCTCTGACACCGGTTCCGCTTCTTCCCTGAGTTCTGTAGCTTTTTGCAGAGGTTCTTGCAACAAAGCCTTTGTGGGTAAGGAAAATTACCACTTCCTCTTCTTCTATCATTGATTCGATGTCAATTTCAGACTCTCTGGAAACTATGGCTGTTTTTCTCTCATCACCGTAATTCTTGATGATTTCATCGACCTCTTCCTTTATGAGCCTCTTCTGTTCTTCTTTGTCTGAGAGAACAAATTTATAGTATTCAATGTCTTTTTTGAGAGATTCATATTCAGAATCAATCTTTTCCCTTTCAAGTCCGGTGAGTCGCTGGAGCTTCATGTCAAGAATTGCTTTGCTCTGCTTTTCAGAAAGGCCAAACTCTTTTTCTAAGAGTTCTTGAGCTAAAGAAGGGCTTTCAGAACCTCTGACAACTTCAATTACTCGATCAATGTTTTCAAGAGCGATTCTCAGACCTTCTAAAATGTGCAGTCTTGCTTCTGCTTTTCTTAGCTCATAGGCAGTCTTTCTAAGGATAACTTCCCTTCTGAACTCGATGAACTCTTTCAGGTAACTTTTGAGGTTTAAGAGTTTCGGTTCACCGTTTATAAGGGCAATCATGTTAAAGTTGAAGTTCGTCTGAAGAGGGGTGAACTTGTAGAGTTTATTCAAAACAACTTCAGGTGTTGCATCCCTTTTCAGTTCAATAACTACCCTGATTCCCTCTCTATCAGATTCGTCTCTGATGTCAGAAATTCCATCTATCTTCTTCTCTTTGACAAGATCTGCAATCTGCTTTATGAGAGTAGCCTTATTTACCTGATAAGGCAATTCAGTAATTACGATGGCTGTTTTCTTTCTTACCTCTTCAATGGAGTGTTTTGCTCTAATTGTTACGCTTCCCCGTCCGGTCTCGTAGATCTTTCGCAAGTTCTCAGGATTTATAATTTCGGCTCCTGTAGGAAAATCGGGACCTTTGACAAACTGGAGGAGCTCGGCAGTTGAAGCTTCTTCATGGTCAACCAGATACTTAACTGCCTGACAGACCTCTTTAAGATTGTGGGGAGGAATGTTCGTTGCCATTCCAACAGCTATTCCAGATGTACCGTTCACTAATAGATTTGGGAAGCGAGCGGGTAAAACTTCCGGTTCCATTAAGCTTTCATCGAAGTTGGGTCTGAAATCAACAGTTTCTTTTTCTATATCTCTTAAAAGCTCCATTGAAATCTTTGAAAGCCTTGCTTCCGTGTACCTTAAAGCTGCTGCGGAATCACCATCAATAGAACCAAAGTTACCCTGTCCATCGATAAGTGGATATCTCATTGAGAATTCCTGAGCCATTCTGACAAGGGCATCATAGACTGCTGTATCACCATGTGGATGGAATTTACCCATGGTCTCGCCAACGATTCTTGCACTTTTCTTATAAGGCTTTTCCGGATATAAACCGAGTTGATACATTGAGTAGAGAATTCTTCTATGAACAGGTTTCAATCCATCTCTAACATCAGGTAATGCCCTACCTACGATTATGCTCATTGCGTAACTCAGGTAGGACTGTTTCATTTCATCTTCTATAGGAACAGAAATTATTTTCTCCACGAAACTACCTCCATAAATTTGTGTGGCAATTATAACACTTGACTTAACGCCATCTTTTGATATCCAGCCTGATATCCTAATTGATGGTTTTTAAGACTCTTTCATTATTTACTTCATTTGTTGAGTTTATCGATTCATCGTAGTAAATTTCCTTCATTTCCTCTTCAGGGAAATGGGTTGGGGGTGGATAGTTTTTAACTATTTCTTCGTAAGGAGGTTCAAGCTGCCCACAGCCGTATTTTGAACAGAGTTTCTTGGCGATTTCAGCCCATGGAGGTGCAGCTACCCCTCCTCCTGTAGCACCTTTCCACATGGTCTCGTAACTGTCTCTTCCAAACCAGACGCTCATGATGAAAGATGTTGTGAATCCTGTAAAGTATGTGTCTCTAAAGTCGTTTGTTGTTCCTGTTTTTCCTGCCACATCGAACCAGTTGGTCAGGTAAGAGATTCTTTTCGCCGTTCCCTCTCTAACTACATCCTGAAGAATTGATCTTAAAATCTGGGTTGAAAACGGATCAGAAACAGGCTTGATTGTCGGATATCCACGGTAGATTTTGTTTCCTTCTTTATTTCTAACTTCCTTTATTACATAAGGCTCTTTCAAAATTCCGTTATCCTGAATAGCTGAATAGGCTCTTACAATCCTGTAAAGGTTACCGGGAAAGCTTCCGAGAACGTAGGAAAGATCAAAAGGTGCGTTTTTCTTTATAAGTTCAAAAGTTATCAGGTTTTTTCTTACATCCTGGGGGAAGTGCATTGCAAGGTAGATGGTTGCTACATTTACAGAATTCATTAGAGCTTTTCTTACCTGGATAAACGGAGAGAACTTTCCTGAATAGTTTTCTGGTTTCCAGATCTTCTCTTCTCCAGTTTCATTATCAATTTGACCGGTTGGAATCTCCAGTGGCTCATTGGGGATATAGTCAAGCGGAGACCATCCATTCTGGAAGGCGGTTAAGTAAGTTATCGGTTTAGCCGTTGAACCTATCGGTCTCAGTACCTGAAAAGCCCTGTTGAACTTACTTGTCTGGTAGTCTTTACCTCCAACAACAAACAGAACTTCTCCCTTTTTGTTTATTGCCATTCCTGCACACTGAAGATCTTCAAGTTTATGGAGTTCTGAATACTTCTGGTCGTATTTTGAAAGAACTTCCTGAGCAAAGTTTTGAATTTCTTCGTCTATTGTTGTCTTTATTGTGTAACCTCTGGAAAAAATGGAATTGTATGGAACTATTCCTTTTCTTGCTATTTCAAACTTTACAAGATCAAGGTCGTAACCTGCTGTTCTTGGTCTATTGGGTTTTTTTAAAGGTGTAAGTGGTTCTTCTATGGCTTTTTCGTACTCTTGTTTTGAAATGTAACCTGCTTTGAGCATTTTCTTGAGGATGAAATTTCTTCTTCTTTTTGCTCTTTCAGGGTATTTAAAAGGATTGTAGTATTCCGGACCTCTGATAATTCCTGCCAGTAATGCACATTGGGCAGGTGTAAGTTGCTTTAAGTCCGTTATTCCAAATAGAGTCCAGGCAGCGGCTTTTACACCGTATGCACCGTTTGAGAGGTAAACGTAGTTGAGGTAGAGCTCAAGAATTTCCTCTTTTGTCAGTTTCTCTTCTAATTCTCTTGCGAGAGCTAACTCCTTCAATTTTCTATCTATTGTTCTTTTGGGAGATAGATATATCAGTTTCGCTAATTGTTGGGTAATCGTACTTCCACCCTGGACAACTTTCCCTTTTGATATGTCAGTTATAGCTGCTCTGAGGATACCCAGAGGGTCTATGCCTTTATGTTCAAAAAAACGCTCATCTTCTGCTGTTATAACTGCTTTAATTAGGGTATCAGGCATTTCCCTATAAGGAGTATAAAGCCTGAATTTTCCAGTGTAGAAAAAGCCGATAATATGTTCTTCTCTATCATATACTGTTGATGCAAAATCTGGCAGTAGTTTTTCCTTGTAGTCTGGTGATGCAAAAGCATTAACAAAAGAGATTACAGCAAAACAAATTGGTAAAACTATCTTTATCACCGTATTTCTCCATGTATTACGCATCTCTCATTTCAGAACTTTATAAGTGAAAATACAGGGTATCCTCTGTCCGTTATCTTCTTCCTTCCACCAAGGAATGTTAACTCCAAGAGGAAATCAACACTGATTATGTTTCCTCCAAGTCTTTCAACGAGGTCAATTGCTGCACTCATTGTTCCGCCTGTTGCAAGGACATCATCAATGAGGACAACTTTCATTCCTTCCTGAATTGCATCTTCATGAACTTCTATCTTATCTTCTCCATACTCCAATGTATATGTTGCACTTATGGTTTTGTATGGGAGCTTTCCTGGTTTTCTAATGATTGCAAGACCAGCTCCTATTTTGTATGCAAGGGCTGAAGCCAGGATAAATCCTCTTGACTCTATTCCTGCAACAATGTCAATGCCAAGTCCTATATACCTGTTTCCTATGTAGTCAATTATCTTTTGAAATGCCCAGGGTTTGTGGAGAAGAGGGGTGATATCTTTAAACATGATTCCAGGTTTCGGAAAGTCTGGAATATCTCTGATAAGAGATTTAAGCTCTTCTATCTCCTTGTGAACGTTGAGATCAGTTTCGTTAACATAGTTCTCCATTTGCTTCCCTCCAGGTCTGTTTAATTTGAAATGCCCAAAAGTTCCCTTACTATTTTAACAGCTTCCTGAGCATCTTCACCGTAATAACCACCTATTTTCTCTGCGTAATCCGGTGTTACGACTGCACCACCAACTATTACAGGAATGTTTAATCCTGCCTCTCTCATTTTCTTTATGGTTTCCTCCATTGCGGGAAGAGTCGTTGTCATCAAAGCACTCAATCCTACAACGTCTGCATTTTCCTTCTTTGCCGTTTCTATTATCTTCTCAGGAGGAACATTTGTTCCAAGGTCAATGACTTCAAACCCACTGTTTTCGAGCATTGTAATTACTATGTTTTTACCTATTTCGTGGACATCTCCGTGAACTGTTGCCATAACGATCTTCCCACCAGCCTTTACGTCTCCGCCTCTCCTTTTAATCTCCTTCTTCAGAATCTCAAATGCAGACTGAACTGCCTGAGCTGAGCGAAGCATTTGAGGAAGGAATATTTCTCCCTTCTCAAACTTCTGACCAATAACATCAAGGGCAGGAATTAGAGCCTTATCACTTATCTCCATCGGTTCAAACTCTTTGAGGGCTTCTTCCGTGGGTTTTGTTATTCCTTCTCTATCTCCTTCTATGACTTTCTTGAAAATCTCTCCAAGAATACCGGGAGGAGCTCCATCCTCTTCTTTATCCTTTGAGACTTTTTCTTCAGCCTTTTTTTCACCTTCTACATCTATGCTAACTTTTTTTCCCTCAAGGAATGCACAGGAAACCTGACAGATTTTTCTCAGGAGCTCTCTGCACTCTTTGTCTTCTGCTTTAGGCTTGTAGTTCTGAAACTTTTCAACGTAGCGAACGGCTCCTCTATCTTTGCCTGTGAGAACGTCTGAAGCGTAAATTGTTTCAACCATTCTGGAATCGCCTGGGTTAACTATCCCTGAGTCAAGACCTGCTTCTATTGCCATTGCCATGAAGGCTGAGTTAATGAGTGGTCTTGCTGGAAGTCCAAAAGAGACGTTGCTGACTCCAAGTGTTGTTGCAACATTGTGTTTTTCTTTTATCATTCTGATAGCTTTAAGAGTTTCCGTAGTTGCTTCCTGCATAGCACTTGCTGCAAGGTTTAGAACGTCAGCTATTACGAAGTCCTTTGGTATTCCGATTTTCTGACATTCATTAATTATCTTATCAATAACTGCAACCCTATCTTCTGCCTTTTCCTTCAATCCCTCATCATCAATTCCAAGAGCCAAAACGTTGGCTCCGTATTTTTTCACAAGAGGCAGGATGCTCTTTATGTCCTTTTCTTCTCCTGAACAGGAGTTAACGATAGGTTTTCCATCACACATTTTCAGGGCTCTTTCAATAGCTTCAGGATCTTTGCTGTCTATCATTATTGGAACGTTAACGGTTTCGATAACCGTTTTTACTGCCTTTTCCATTGCTTCTGCTTCATCAATTCCTGGAACTCCAACGTTAACATCTAAAATATCTGCTCCTTCCTCTACCTGTTTCTTAGCTTCTTCCTTTACTAAGGAAAAATCTCCCTTTTTCAGAGCTTCCTGAAGTTTCTTTTTTCCTGTAGGGTTTATTCTCTCTCCAATTATTCTTGTTGGATATCCTGTTCCAACCACAACAAGTTCTGTTCTGCTTGCAACTTTTAATCCCTTGATAGGATTTCTTTTTACCGGTTTCAGGTCTTTTACTGCTTCTTTAATAGCTTTTATGTGTTCTGGAGTTGTTCCACAACAGCCACCGATTATGTTCGCTCCTGCTTTGACAAATTCAACAGCATATTTTTTGAAAGTTTCAGGGGGTTCTGGATAGTAGGTTTTTCCATCCTTCAGGACGGGAAGTCCTGCATTGGCATAGACAATAATTGGGGTATCTGTGATTTCTGCCGTTCTCCTGATAAGGTCAACGAAACTTTCGGGACCAAGGGAACAGTTTGCACCGATGGCAGCAACACCAAAACCTTCAAAGATTGCTGCTGATACTTCAGGTGGTGTTCCAAGGAGCGTCCTGCCATCAGCCTGATAGGTCATGCTCACTATTACGGGCAAATCACAAACTTCCTGGGCAGCAACTACAGCAGCTTTTGCCTCTTTTGTATCGGACATGGTCTCAATCAAAATGAGATCTGCACCAGCTTCAGCTCCAGCCTTTATCTGTTCTTTGAAAACGTCAACGAGCTCGTCAAAACTGTAATCTCCAACGGGCTCAACAAAAACTCCTGTTGGTCCGACGGATAGAGCAACGAGAGCTCTATCGCCGGCGACCTCTTTCGCAAGCTTTACTCCTGCTGCAGTTAACTCTTCTACCTTATCTTCAAGTCCGTAGTGGGAAAGTTTAATCCTGTTGCTTCCAAAAGTGTTTGTCTCTATGATATCTGCTCCAGCTTCCACATATTCTCTGTGAATCTCTTTTAAGATTTCAGGTTCTCTGATGTTCAGAAGTTCTGGAGCGTAGTTAACGTCAAGACCTTTCTTCATAAGCATTGTTCCCATTGCTCCGTCGAGAACCCATATCTTCTCTGAATGCTCGAAAGGATTTTCTGCCAACGAAAACCTCCAGATTGGTTTGTAGTGGAAAATATATTCCTGAGTGATGTTGTGCACTATTCTCCTTCTTCAAAAGTTCAAAAAAGTTTGGATTGAACAGTGTAAAGCCGATTTGCATCTCTAGCAAAGAGGATATATCCTTAAAATGTAATGCATTTTTAAAAGCTTTTCTGGGGGTTTGCAATGGGAGAAGCTGTCTGTATTTCTTTACCTCGTGAGACAATTCTAAAGATTCAGATGTTAAAAAGTAGGGACGAAAAAGTAGAGGATTTCATAGAAAAACTCGTAGAGGAACAGTTTATGATGAAAGAGATAAATCTTTTGCAGGCGGAGAAAATGGAGGAATTGTGGAATAACGAGTTGGATTGAACAGTGTAGGAGATGCCCCCCTGCTCCTTTAAAAGGGGAAGAATTTTACAGGGGGGATTCAGGATGGTCGGATTAGAAGAAGTAGAGAATGCTTCCCTGGAAGCGGTTGACTGTGCCGTCTGTGTTTGCAAAGTCGTAATCGGTTTCAACTCTCAGATATTCCATCATGAAACCAAGAGATGGTGTAAGTTTGTAGAGCCCGTTTGCATAGTACATTGTGTTTTTCGTTTTTGCTCCTGTAACAACTTTATTTCCATATTTAAAGTCATCATTATCCGGATCGTCAACACCATATCCTGTGTGGAAAATCCACTTATGGTTTGGTTTTAAAGTAACCTCTATCCAGCCACCTTGAGCATCAATTTCATGAGCGTCTATTGGAGTTCCTGTAAAACTTGTACTCGTAGAAATTGTTCCATTGGCATCTGCATAAACGTAAAGAACTCCTTGACCTACTCCACCTGTATACCATCCAGCTAAGTTTCTACCCTTCCAGATTTTTCCGGAAATGGTAAGCCATCCTGTTGGTGATACACTTCCCTAGTCCATAGGAATAAGTATCTAAGTCTTTATCTCCACTTGTTAGATCCACCTCCATCTGTCCATAATGACCAATTGCCCCAACATGAAACTTGGTACCTCCTATCTCTGTATCATAAGCAATTCTTCCTT
>OFBV01000098.1_pt1 | contig 11876 bp, 11 predicted proteins | sample 1520691 | NCBI WGS metagenome assembly OFBV01 (sample SAMEA3696450, study PRJEB22514) | metagenome | biome: water; feature: marine; material: hydrothermal vent | place: Pacific Ocean | collected 2014-08-16 | depth 1514 m | reverse complement strand
AATTATTTAATTTCTGCAGAAGCACCTGCATCTTCAAGTTGTTTTTTAATGTCCTCAGCTTCCTCTTTTGAAATTCCTTCTTTTAATGTTGTAGGAACACCTTCAACCGCAGCTTTCGCCTCTTTTAACCCTAAACCTGTAATCGCTCTAACCGCTTTAATAACATTGATTTTTTTCGCACCAATCGCAGTAAGAATAACATCAAATTCTGTTTTTTCTTCAACCGCAGCTCCCTCCGCTCCAGCAGCACCAGCTACAGCAACAGGTTGTGCAGATACACCAAATTTTTCTTCAAATTCTTTTACTAATTCAGAAAGTTCTAAAACAGAAAGTCCTGTTCTATATGGAGCTTTTGAGAAACTTGGTAATTCTTCTCATAACACTTGCAGGTGGAACTGTTGGGTTGTTTTTTAAACTAGACAATCCTATAGCAATTCCTTTTGTGTTTTTGGGAATAGTTTTAATATCAGGAGTAATTGCTGGAACCATATCGATTGCTTCAACTTTGAAAAACCTTTTCAAGGAGCTGGAAGAATGGAAAGAGAAATAATCCTTGCAACGGCTTTTGCAGTCATTTTTGGAGTGCTTTTCTTGTTAATGATTTACCGCCTGGTTAAGACTGCAAAGGAGATAGCATAAAAAAAGAGAGGAAGAGGATCCCTTGTTAGAAACTATACCGAAAATTACTCTATGGGACGTTATAGATATACTGATAGTAGCCTTTCTTATTTACAGAATCTTTGTTTATCTCTCTGAAACAAGAGCCATTCAGATTCTCATAGGACTTTTAATGCTGTTAATTTTTAGCGTAATAGCAAAGTTCTTTCACTTCTACACCCTCTCCTTCATCTTCAACAATCTGATAACCATTGGAATATTCGCACTGTTGGTTATCTTCCAGCCTGAAATCAGGAGAATTTTGGCAAGAATAGGAGAAAAGCAATTTGGCAGTTTTTCTTCAAAAGAAGAGGCAGAAAAGGTCATAGAGGAAATCGTCAGGGCTTCTGCCTCCATGTCCGAGGACAGAATAGGGGCTTTAATCGTGATAGAGAGAGATATAAACCTCGATAACTACGTTGAAGCAGGGACAATAATCGATGGAAATGTCTCCAAGGAGCTTCTCATAACTATTTTCTGGCCTGGGACACCTCTTCACGACGGGGCAACAATCATAAGGAGGGATAAAATCTACAAAGCAGGTGCTTTTCTACCACTTTCTCTAAATCCTAATCTTCCTCAAACAGTTGGAACAAGACACAGAGCAGCAATAGGAATTACAGAGGAAACCGATGCTGTGGTTGTAGTAATATCTGAAGAGACAGGGGCAGTTTCAGTTTCTTACACAGGTAAGTTGATTAAAAACCTCGATCCGCAAAAATTGAAGAAGGTACTGAAAGGACTACTTGTGAAGAAGCCCTCGGAAAGGAAAAATCTCTTTGGCTACCTCAAGAGGAGAAATGAAGGGAATATTTGACTTTATCTTCTACAAGTTCCACTATAAGGTTCTTGCTTTTGTTTTTGCCATTCTGCTCTGGCTTCTTGCTACAAACAAGGAGATTACAGAGGCTGAAATCAAGGTTAGTATAAATCCTATTCCAACGGGGAACTACGAGGTAGTTGACTATTCCCCTAAGGAAATAGAACTGACAGTCGAGGGTTACAGAAAGGATCTGCTCATTCTCAGAGAGAAAGGACAGGTTAACGTTCTCATGCCCAAAGAACTAAGCTTGAAAGAAAATGGCAAAGGAAGAGTCGAACTTAAAGAAGAGAACATTTTGCTTCCTGTCTCCTCAGCCAAGGTAAAAAAAGTAAATCCCAAGTATATAGATGTTAAAGTTGAGAAGCTCATAAAAAAAGTGGTTCCTGTAAAATTGGAAGCAACTGGAATAAGGAGAAACCTCAAGCTGATTCTCTCACCAAACTACGTTATAGTTTACGTACCAGAAAAAAGGAAAAAGGAAGTACACCTAGTCAAAACCGAGAAGATAGACCTCTCAAGTATAAAGGGAAACGCCGAAATTTACCTGAATATTGTCAGCAAGTTTAGAGTAGAACCCGATAGAGTAAAGCTGATAATCAGAACGAAACAGGAGGGAAGATGAATACCCCAAAGAGGAGACTGTTTGGAACAGATGGCATTAGAGGAATTGCCAACAGGTATCCTTTAACACCTGAAATGGTTCAAAAAATAGGAATAGCCTACGGAGTTTACCTCAATTCCAAATTCCCGGAAGAAAAACACACAGTAGTTGTCGGAAAAGACACAAGACTTTCCTCTGACATGATTAAAACCGCGTTTATAAGTGGACTAACTTCAACCGGTGTAGATGTGATTGATGTTGATGTCGTTCCCACACCTGCTATCTCCTTCTTCATTAGAGAAGGGAATCTATCTGGCGGAGTAATGATTTCTGCTTCCCATAACCCATACGAATACAACGGTTTAAAGTTCTTCAACAGAGAAGGAAGAAAGTTTTCAGAGGTAGAAGAGGCATCTCTCGAACTTGTTATCTTTAATAAGTTTGAGCTCCCTAAAGCGTCTCCTGAAAACATTGGAAGAGTCTTTGATGGAGAAAACCTTGTAGAAGGTTACGAAAAGTTCTTGGAGTCAGCAGGCAGGTACCTTGCCGGACTCAAGATAGGAATCGACTGCGCAAACGGTGCAACATTCAAGATAGCTCCAGAAATATTCAAAGCCTTAGGAGCGAAGGTTTTCGTCTTCAATGCAGAACCTGATGGATTGAACATCAATGAAGCTTGCGGTGCAACATCTCCCGCTTTTATTGCATCAAAAGTCAAGGATTTAAAACTTCACATAGGATTTGCCTATGACGGTGATGGAGACAGGTGTATCGCTGTTGATGAAAATGGAGAAATCGTCGATGGCGACCAGATAATGGCAATCCTTGCAGCCCACTACATGGACAGAAACAAAACCGTTGTTGCAACTGTTATGAGTAACATAGGGCTTGAGCTCTTTCTAAAAGAGCTCGGTATAAACCTCATAAGAACGAACGTCGGAGATAGACTCGTTTCTGAAAAGATGGTAGAAACGGAAGCTCTCGTAGGGGGTGAACAGTCAGGACACATAATTCTCAGAGATTTCCTTGAAACAGGTGATGGTTTGCTAACTTCCGTTATCCTTGCATCCATTGTGAAATCGACAAGGAAACCACTAAGTCAGCTTGCCAACATGATGAAAAAGTACCCTCAAAAGCTCAAGAACTTGAAAGTTAAAGAGAAAAAGCCAATAGAAAAGATGGAAAAGGTTAGAGAGGCAATAGACCAAGCTGAGAAACGTATGGAAGGAAGAGGTAGAGTCCTTGTAAGATATTCAGGGACAGAACCTCTTATCAGGATTATGGTTGAAGCAGATAATGAAAAGCTGATTGAAGAGATAGTAGAACTTATAGAAGAAGCAATAAGAAAAGAAGGTATAGTTGAGGGGTGAATATGCCAATTCTTCTTGAAGGGATTCTTGAAGGGAAAAGACTTCAGAGAGAACTTAAGTCTCTTGGTCTGAGAAAACATGACATCAAATCCGTTTATACTGCCAACGGTTTAACTTTGATATTCCTCAAAGACGAACACCTGTGTAAAGTTTACAAAGAGCTTATCCCCGATAAAGAGACCGTTAACGAAATTGTTACAGTCCACAACTACGTTGAGAAATTCAAGTACCTCATCGACATAGAGAGACTTGCGGAGATTGAAGCTCAGGAAGCGGAAATTAGAAAACTTTCAGGAAGAGAAAGGGAACTCCTTGGCAGGGCAATCTTGGATTTGAAAGGAACAAAAGCAGGGACTAAGTTTCACCTACACATTGTCAGGTTCTGGAGAGAGAAACCGATAGAGACCGAAATTGGAACAGGAGATATTGTCCTCGTAAGCAGGGGAAATCCTTTAAAGAGTAATCTACTTGGAACTGTTATAAGAATTACAGAAAAGACAATAACTGTTGCATTTGATAATAAGCCTCCCAACTGGGTTTACAAAAAGGGAGTGAGAATTGACCTCTACGTCAATGACGTAACGTTCAAGAGAATGGAAGAGAATCTCGAGAGCTTGCGCCACGCTACTCTTAGACAGAGAGAGTTAAGAAATGTCATTCTTGGACTTAAAGAACCAGCAGAAGCAAAAGAAGAAGAATTCGAAGTTGTTGATAAAAGGCTCAACGAAACTCAGATAAACGCTGTAAAGAAAGCTCTTGGAGCAAAGGACTTTTATCTCATCCATGGACCACCGGGAACAGGGAAAACAAGCACAATTACAGAATTGATTGTTCAACTTGTTAAGAGAGGTAACAAAGTTCTTGCAACTGCTGACTCAAACATTGCAGCAGATAATATTCTCCTGAATCTTTCAAAGTATCCTGAATTGAAACTTGTAAGAATTGGTCATCCTGCCAGAGTTCTTGAAGAGCTTGAGTAATTTTCAATTTATGCCCTTTACGAAGAGCATGAGAAAACCCAGAAGATAAAAGAAGGCTGGGAAAGAGTAAGGGAACTGATAGCAAAAAGAGACCAGTTTACAAAGCCCGCTCCTCAGTTAAGGAGAGGCATGAGCGATGATGAAATAGTCTATTTTGGAAGAAAGGGTAAGAGTTTTAGAGGAGTTCCTAAGAAGACTATGAGATCAATGGCAAACTGGATTCTTACAAACTATGAAATTGATGTCAGGATAAAAGCTTTAAAAGAAATGGAATCGATAGTCCTGAGAGAGATAATCACAAATGCCGATGTTGTAATTTCAACGAACTCAATGGCTAAGTCAGAGCTCCTTGAAGGCTTCCACTTTGACGTTGCAGTAATAGATGAGGGGAGTCAACAGGTTGAACCATCAACTTTAATTCCAATAATGAAAGCAGACAGGTTTTTCATTGCTGGAGACCACAAACAGCTTCCGCCAACCGTAACAAGCGAAGAGGCGAAAGAACTTGAAAAGACGCTTTTTGAAAGACTCATAAACAAGCATCCAGAGCTCTCCTCAATGCTCCAGATTCAGTACAGAATGAATGAGAAAATTATGGAGTTTCCAAACAGAGAGTTCTATGGAGGAAAACTAAAAGCAGCAGAAACGGTTAAAAAACATACACTTGCTGACTTCAACTTAAAAGAACCTGAGAAGTTCAAGGAGATTCTTAACCCAGAAGAACCTCTTGCATTCCTTGACACATCAACCATAAACGCTTACGAATTCCAGCCCGAAGGTTCAACCTCTTATGAAAACTATGAAGAAGCAAAGTTAGCAGTTGCGATAGCTGAGGAGCTCCACAGAATGGGGCTTGACAAAAAGGACATCGGAATAATCACGCCGTATGCTGCTCAGGTAAAACTGATTAAACAACTTCTAATCGAGAGAAATCTGAAAGTGGAAGTTAATTCTGTCGATGGATTTCAGGGAAGGGAGAAGGAAGCAATCATCATCTCCTTTGTTCGTTCAAACGATGAAGGCGAGATAGGTTTTCTGAGGGATTTAAGAAGACTCAACGTTGCAATAACAAGACCGAAAAGAAAGCTCATAGCGATAGGAAACGCAGAGACACTCTCAAACCACAAAACTTACAGAAGGTTCATAGAACATGTAAAAGAAAAAGGATCTTTTTAAACCTCCACAGCCAACTCTTCTTTTACTGGCTTTAAATCGTCGAGCCAGCCGGCGTTCGGAGTAAGTTTCCTCTTGAACAACTTTCCAACTTTCTTTGGATTTTTCGCCTGATGGTACTTCAGATAGATTTCGTCTCCAATTATTCCAACTATCTCTATCTTTCCAGTCTTGTGGGACATTACGTACTTAAACCTCTTGGCGTGACCATCCAACTTCTGTTTAGCCTTTTCAACTATCTCATATCCTTTTTTCAGTGGAACCTGAAAGTGAGACTTAACCCTTTTAACAGGACGGCACTGGAAGACGTAGTAAGGAACGACTCCAGCAGAGACTATCTCTTTCATCAGTGTTGCAAGGATTTCCGGATCATCGTTCACACCTTTCAAGAGAACAGCCTGGTTACTGACCACTACTCCATGTCTTATCAGCGCATCTACTGCTTTTCTGGCTTCCTCTGTAACTTCTTTTGGATGGTTAAAGTGGGTAACTAAATAGATTCTTCTTTCAGGAGTTGAGTATTTTGAGAAGAGTTCAAGGAGCCTACGATCCTCATAAATTCTCATTGGATAAAAGACCGGTATTCTACTTCCAAAGCGGATGAACTTTAAGTGTTCAATTTTTGAAAGCTCAGAAAGGAAATACTCAATCACATCTGTTGGCAGAACAAGTGGATCTCCTCCTGAGATTAAGACGTTTGTTATCTCCCTGTGTTCCTTTATGTAATCAACTGCTCTATCGAATAGTTTTACAGTTTCGTCTGTTGGAATTCCAACCATCCTCTTTCTGAAACAGTGTCTGCAGTAACCAGCACATCTATTCGTAGCAAGGAGAAGAGCTGTTTCTCTATATTTATGTTGAAGACCTGTGAGGACGGTATTCTCCCTTTCTCCACTGGTATCGTAAGAGCCTGCAATGTCCAGTTCACCAGGAGAAGGGAAAATAATACTTTTGATTCGATCTTCTGGATCGTTCCAGTCTATAAGACGGGCATAGTAATCTGGAATGAACATGGGATGTTTTTCAATAACTTTCTGGAGTTTCTTTTTTTCCTCTTTATCAATTTCAATCTGAAAAGCTTTCTCCAAATCTTCGATTGAAGAGTAACCGGGTATCTTCATGCCGAACTCCTGCTAATTAATGTTTTATGAAGGATTTGGTGGGTTAAAGCTTATATGATATTATAATACATTCTCGTCAAGTTCGATAGTTCTTTGCTTTCTCCAGAACTTCTTCTGCAACTTTTCTTGGTATTCCTATCCTTACAAGTTCATCTACACTTGCTTCTGCCAGTTCTCTAATATCAGGATAGAACTTTTCAAGAATCTTTTTTCTTTTAACTCCAAGCCCTTTGATTCCGTCAAATACACTCTTTACCATCAGTTTGTTTCTCACTTTCCTGTTGAACGTTACAGCGAACCGGTGAGCTTCATCTCGTAAATTTGTAAAGAACCTGAACAGATATGGGTATTTTTTTGTTTCAACAACTTCTCCATCGTCTGTGTAAATGATCTCTTCCTTTTTGGCAATAGAAAAGACTCTGAAGTCGAGACCGAAGGTGTCCCTGACCTTTATCGCAACGTTAAGCTGTCCAATTCCACCATCTATCAGAACTAAATCGGGTTTTTTAACCTCTCCACTTTTTATTCTCCTGAAACGCCTCGTTAGAACTTCTTCCATAGAGGCATAATCGTTTACACCTTTGACCGTTTTTACCTTATACCTTCTGTAGTCATCCTTAACAAACCTTCCTTTCTCCCAGACCACACAGGAACCAACTGTTCCGGTTCCCTGTAGTGTAGAGATATCGAACACCTCAACCCTTTCGGGAAAAGTGTCTAAGAATACGCTCTCATATTCTGACTTGAGATTTTCTAAGTTCAGATTAACTCTCCCAACTGTTCTATTTTTCCTGACAAACTGAAGTATCTCTTCCGGAATCTCCTTAGCAGAAATATCGTTCCCTATATAACGGAAGTTGGTCAAAATCTCTTCTGGAGGTTCTTCATTTTCGTAAGTTCCCTCAATCCAGATGGTTCCAACCACATCTTCGTTTATTTCATTTACTCCATATGTGAAAACTTCTAAGAGCAGATTTTCGTCCCAGGGATCTATAGGATCAAACTGAAATGTTTCCTTTCCATAGATAATGCCGTTTCTGACGGTTAACTTGACACCCAAGAAGAGTCCGTTTCTCTTCTCAAGGTAGAATACGTCACAGTTGGGGTGATCCTCAAAGAAAATGGAGCCTCTTTCATAAATGTTCTTTATGGCTATGAGCTGATCTCTGAGGATGGCAGCCCTTTCAAACTGTAAATTTTTGGCTGCTTCTTCTATCTCGTTGTAGAGCCTGTTTATGTAGTTTTTGACGTTTCCTGTGAGAAAAGAGAGAGCTCCTTCAACCTGCTTTCTGTAATCACTTTTTGAGACATAGCCACAGCATGGAGCCGTGCAGCGGTCTATGTAGTACTGAAGGCAGGGTTTTGAACGTTTAGTTAACTCTTTACACTTTCTCAGTTTGAAAACCTTATGGATTAGCTCTTTTAGAGCTCTGGCGTTCTTTGGCGGAATAAAAGGACCAAACCGCTTTCCATTTACACTTTCCTTCCTTCTGACAACTTACACAGTAGGAAATTCTTCATCTGTGATTACAAGATAGGGATAACTCTTGTCATCCTTCAGGAGAACGTTAAATCTTGGAAGGTGCTTTTTTATGAGCTCTGCTTCTAAGGTTAGCGCTTCTCTTTCATTTTTTACAACTATGTAGTCAAAATCTGCAGCATTCTTAACAATTCTGTAACTTTTCTCATTTGGATTTGTACAGTTGAGGTGAGAAGAGAGACGATTCTTCAGGGATCGAGCTTTCCCAACGTAGATGACTCTTCCCTTCCCGTCTTTAAAAAAATAAACCCCTGGTGCGTCTGGAACCGTCTGAAGTTTCTCTCTCATCATCCGCTGTATGTGGCACAGGAAGTTGGAGTTTCGTGAATGGAGACCTTAGAACACTCTATTCCAAGAGGTTTTATGTTTTCGTTTACAAAGTGGAAAAAGAATTTTGCAAGGTTTTCTGATGTGGGAGAACCGTTGAAAAGAGCAATTCCATCAAATAGTCTCTGGTAGAAATCTGCCTCAAAAGAGGCTGAGTCCACCGTAAACTTGTGGAAAGTTAAGAACTTGAACTGTTTTATCTCTGAAAGGTTTAGCTCTTCAGAATCAAGTTTTGTTACCTTATAGTCTTTATTAACAGCAATAACTTCAACCTCAGGTATTTTGCCATCTATTCTCGGCAGGATAAAATTTCCATCTTCCATAAGTCCCAATTTGCTGAAAAAGAACTCAAAGGCTGGATCTTCCATTCCAATAATCAGCTTGTGGTCAAAGCAGTCATCTATAAACTCCTTTAACCAGGAGAGATGTCCAAAGTCTGTAACCATCTGGGAAGAATCCAGTTCTTCTGATTTAAGGTAAACGACAAGCTTATAGTTATGACCATGACCGGGAAGTCTTCGGCACTTTGGATAAGTATTCTTTGTCCATTTACTGTTTAACTTCTGTGAGTAAACTGAATGGGCGGCAGAGAATTCAATTGTTTTTGAGATTTCAAACATCTTTTACTCCTTCTCTGGATGAAAGTTTATAAACGTAACAAGGGTTGTTCCGTAACCTCTTCTCTCAACAATCCATTTCTCATCTTCCGGGAGAAAAGGTGTATTCTTTGGTTCTTCAAGGATGAGAAGACCGTCTTCATCAAGGAGATCAAAGTTCTTTATCATGTTTACAATTCTTGTGTAGTAACCCTTTTCGTAAGGAGGATCTGCATAGATGAAGTCAAACTTCTCTCCTCTTTTTGCAAGTTTCTTTATAGCGCTCGTGTAGTCGTCACAGATTATTTCATACTTTTCCCTTTCTACACCAAGCTTTTTAAGGTTTTCTCTTATCAAATTGCAGAAGCGTTTGTCATTTTCCACGAAAATAACTTTACCAGCTCCTCTACTGATAGCTTCTATCCCGACGTTTCCCGTTCCTGCAAAGAGATCCAGAAACCTGACTCCCTCAAGGTAATTGTTGAGAATTGAAAAAACAGATTCCTTAACTCTGTCAGTTGTAGGTCTGAGAAGCTTTGTGTCGGAACGTTTTGGAAGGGACTTTATCCTTTTTCCTTTGTACTTTCCACCGATTATTCTCATCTTTTCTCCCGGGCTTTGTTTAAATGCTGCCAGGTAATAAATTATGCCTTGGAGGAAAGGAGAGCAGTATGAAGAAAATTTTATCTATCTGGTTTTCTGTTTTGTTTCTTACAACTTCTGCTTATGGAAATGTAAACTGTTTTCTGGAAAAACTGAAGTCTGTTAAAACGTTAAAGCTTGTCTTTTCCCAGGAGACGAAGATTCCTGTGGCAGGGAATGAAGTTGACCTGTATGGCGGTGTTATCTACTATAAAAAGCCATCTAAATTTCGCTGGGAGTACACAAGAGGAAGCGATATTTTTGTTGTTTCAGATGGAAAGTTCATAGAAACCGTTTTCCCATCGGATAAGCAGTGTCAGGTGGCAGAACTTGACTCAAAGAGTGAACTCTTTCCTCTTTTTCAGATTCTCGATAGTCCGGACAGGTTTGATGAACTTTTTAAAGTTTTGAACGATGAAAAGGATGGAAAAATAGAAGTGTTTGAACTCAAACCAGAGTATAAGGATTCAATCTTTGAAAAGATTGTTCTCTTTATAGGTGAGAACTGCAAGCTGAAAGCTTTCAAAACGGTTCAGTTAGACGGAACTTCAAGTACCTACATAGTGAAAGAGCTCAGAGAAAATCTCAGAGTGTCAGAAAATCTTTTTAAATTAATTCCTTGTTTTCAGGGTTCCCTGAGATAGTGAAAAGGTAAGCCGGCTTACGCCGGCCGGGAGGGTACCATGGGAACCGGGAGGAGGGGGGATAGTAAATTTATTCAAAGATTACAAACTGTCAAGTATAGAATTTTCTATCATTAGGGAGATTTAATCTTTTTCTCTCAGGTAAAATTACCTCGCACGAAACTCAGGAGGTCTTTTGTGCTGAAGAAAACGGTCTGTACCTACTGTGGTGTTGGATGTGAACTTGGATTTGAAACAGATGGTTCTTTTCCAGTTAAGGCTGTTCCTATAAAAAAGGGTATTGTAAGTAAAGGGAAGCTCTGTATCAAGGGAAACTTTGGTCATGAGTTTTTAACCAGTCCAAAGAGGATAAAGGGAGCTCTTGTAAGGAAATCCTTTCTAATAGAAGCTGGTTTAAATGTGGATGATTTTGAAACTTATGATGAAAATTTTGTGAAAGTTCCATATTCTCTGGCTTACGATGTTGTTGCGAAAAAGTTAATCGAGATAAAGGATAAGTATGGCGGAAAGGCTTTTGCTGCTATAGGAGGAGCAAGAACAAGTTGCGAAAGTGCCTATGTCTTCCAGAAGTTTGCAAGGGAAGTTATGGGTTCTCCTCATGTTGATAACTGTGCAAGGATCTGTCATGCACCAAGTCTCAGAGGACTTGTTGAAACTGTTGGAGAAGGGGCAGCCTCTGCACCTTTTGATGAGATTTACAATGCTGAACTTATCGTTGTAGTAGGTTCAAACACAACAGAAGCCCACCCCATAGTGAGCCACAGAATTATTGAAAAAGTGAGGAAGGGTGGAAAGTTAGCAGTTATCGATGTTAGAGAGATTGGACTCTTTAAGTTTGCCCAGCATAAACTGTTGATTCCTTTTGAATCGAACCTTCTGGTTCTGAATGCAATCGCCAGAGTAATCTTAGAGGAGGAACTCTACGATAGGAGTTTCATAGAGCAAAGAACTTCAGACTTTTGGGAGTACAGGAATTCCATTCTTGCCGATGAATTTTCTGATCCTGAAATATTTAGAAGACTACCTGGTTACGAAGGCTTATCAGAAAGAATCAGAAAACTTGCAAGAGAAATAGCCACAAAGAAGACAATCTTTCTCTGGGGGCTTGGAGTAACTGAGCATATTGATGGTAGTTATGCCATTATGGCAATTGCAAACCTTGCACTTCTGACAGGAAATGTCGGGAAGAAGGGAACAGGTTTGATGCCTCTCCGGGGGCAGAATAACGTTCAGGGTGCCTGTGATATGGGTATGCTTCCTTACTACTTGCCTGATTACAGGAAATCGGATGAGATAGGACTAATGACTCCAGACATCATCGATGCTATCTTCGATGGAAGGATAAAGGCACTTTTTGTGATGGGGGAAGATATTGCCCACGTTCACGCTAACCAGAGAAAGA
>OFBV01000092.1_pt1 | contig 12682 bp, 12 predicted proteins | sample 1520691 | NCBI WGS metagenome assembly OFBV01 (sample SAMEA3696450, study PRJEB22514) | metagenome | biome: water; feature: marine; material: hydrothermal vent | place: Pacific Ocean | collected 2014-08-16 | depth 1514 m | reverse complement strand
CAGGAGCAACTTACGGTGCAAGGGGAACAGCGTATCACGTGACTGAGCTTGTAAAGTTGATAGAAGATGGAATAAAGCACAAGGGATTTTCCTTAATAGAGGTTCTTCCTCCGTGTACCATCCAGTACGGAAGGAAAAACAGGATGTCTATCGAGGAAATGTACTTCTGGTTCAAGGAAAATACTCTTCCTGTAAAGGCTTGGGAAAAACTTCCTGAAGAAAAAAGAGCAGGAAAGATACCAAGAGGTTTACTCTACCATGACACATCAAGACCAGAGTACACAGAAGTTTACTGGAATCAGGTTAAAGCGCTATCTGGAGGTCAAAAATGAGATACGAAGTTAGAGTTATAGGGTCAGCAGGACAGGGTTCTATCCTTGCTGCTGTAGTTCTTGCAAATGCTGCAGCAGAAGAAGGGCTAAATGCAACTCAAACAGCTACATACGGTGCCGCAATGAGAAGCGGTGTTTCCTTAGGAGATGTAGTTATTTCTGATGAACCTATAGACTTCCCCAAGACGTTTAACCTTGATGCTGTAATTATCCAGTCTCAAGAAGCTTACGATGATATGGTTAAGAGAAATCCTGTAAAGTTTGATCCAGAGTGTGACGAGCAGGATGCAGATATTCTCGTAAACGTAAAGCCTGGAGGTCTTGTTATAGTTGATGAAGACCTCGTTCAGTGTAACGTTGACTTCAATATGTACAGAATCGTTTCCGCTCCCATCGCAAGAACTGCAGCGGAAGTCCTCGGAAGAAGACAGGTAATGAACATCTTGGCTCTTGGAGTTTTCCAGGTTGCGAGCTCTCTTCAGTTTGATGGAAAACCTCTCATTTCTGAAGAGAGCTTCCTCAAAGCGATAGAAAAGAACGTTCCTTCAAGGTTTATTGACCTCAACAAACAAGCTTTTCTTGAAGGCGTTAAGTTAGGAAAAGCAGCTCTTCAGAGAGCATAAACTCAGGTCGGGAGTGTTCCCGACCTTACTATTCTTTGTAATGGTAATTCGTCCCTTATACTAATACTCATTGAAATAACAAAAAACCTACCAAGAGAAGTCAAAACCAGACTCAAATGGATAGACTACTACCACAAAACCAACAACGCCAGAAAAACATGCAGACACTTTGGAATCAGCCCAACAACATTCTACAAATGGCTAAAACGCTTTGAAAAACTGGGGATAAAAGGACTATTTGACCAATCAAAAAGACCTCACACAGTAAGAAAATCCCAAACGCCTCCAGAAATAGAGAACCTCATCATAACAATCAGACAAAAATACCCAACCTGGAGCAAAGAAAAAATATCCGCTTTCATGAAAAAATACCTAAGTGTAAAAGTATCTCCCTCCACAGTTTACAGAGTTCTCAAAAGACACGGACTAATAGAAAGGACACGAAAACTGAAAAATAACTACAAAAAAAAGAAACAGAAAGGAAAAAAGAACCGCACCAGAAGGGGATTAAGAGCAGACAAACCAGGAACAATCCTAATAGACGTCAAATACCTCTACTGGTGCGGCAAAACCTTTTATCAGTTTACAGCAATAGACAAATTCACAAGAATAGGCTTTGCCAAGGTTTATTCTACAAAAAGTAGCAGGAACGGAAAGAGGTTTTTCCAGGAACTTGAAGGATACCTTCCCTTTAAGATAGAGAGAGTCCAGACCGATAATGGAAGCGAATTCTTAGGAGAACTGGATGAATACCTTAAAAAGCGAGGGATAGAACACTACTTTAGCTATCCGAAGTCTCCAAAGACCAATGCACACGTAGAAAGGTTTATTCAGACGACAGAAAGTGAACTGTGGATGATAGAAGGAACAGAGCCAACGACTGAAGAGATGAATAAAAAACTCTTTGAGTATTTAAAGGTTTACAACTTTCTCAGGCCTCATCAGTCTTTAAATTACAAGACTCCCGCTGAGAAGTTTGAGGACTATATTAGAAGTCATCAAGGTGTCCACCATGTATTGAACTTGAACACACCGTTGACAATGATGAGCGGTTGTCCTATATTATGACTCGTCAGGTTAGCGCGGGAGTGGCGGAATCGGCAGACGCGCTGTCTTGAGGGGGCAGTGCCCTTTACGGGCGTGCGGGTTCAAATCCCGCCTCCCGCACCACATCAATCTGGCTTCCTATCCAGACCTTAGCTCTACTTCTTTAATCTCCCTGTGAATTTTTCAATTCCCTTTATAAGCCTTAGCCTGGTTTCTGATAAAATTTTATTTAAGTACTTTCAACTCTTATCTGGATGGAGCTGGAAAAATGGGATATGCTCTCAAAATCTACGAAGCGTTTAGAGACTTAGGAGAAGATAAAGCTTCTGTTTTAGCAGAGTTTGTTGAGTATGTGGAGTCCCGAAAAAGTGCAACCTCAGAAGAGTTAAAGGAAACGGAGTTAAAGCTGCAGAAAGAAATAGAACAGGTCAAAAAAGAACTGAAGGAAACGGAGTTTAGACTACAGAAAGAGATAGAACAGGTCAGAAAGGAAGTGAAGGAGACGGAGTTAAGGCTACAAAAGGAGATAGAGCAGGTTCGTCTTGAAGTTGAACAGGTCAGAAAAGAGTTGAAGGAAACGGAATTAAAGCTACAAAAGGAAATAAGCGAAACAAAAGCATCGCTGATAAAGTGGATGTTCCTCTTCTGGACAGGCCAGATTATAGCTTTTGCAGGTCTTTTAAAATTCATGCTTCATTAGAGAATTCCTCATTCTGACTCTTCACCTTTTACGAAACTTTTCAGCTTTTCAGCTTGTTCTCTTGTACCAATTATGATTAGCGAATCACCTTCAAGAATCATAGTTGTGGATGTAGGATTTAAAATAAACGAGCCATCTTTTCTCCTTACACCAATTACAATAACCCCGGTTTTCTTGGGTATCTCAAGGTCTTTTAGAAGTCTTCCGTGGAAAGGAGACCCTTTTAGAACCCTTACTTCTTCAAGTCTCAGGTCTATCTCTCCGTGATGGGTAACAATGTCTAAGAACGTTACTACACTGGGTCTTATTGCAAGTGAAGCCATTCTCAAGCCACCTATAACGTTTGGAAGAATAACCTCCGTAGCCCCTGCTCTTTTGAGCTTGAGAACGTTTTCTTCTCTGTTTGCTCTTGTAACGATTCTCAGATTAGGGTTTAAGTTCTTTGCAGAAAGGGTTATGAAGAGATTATCTGCATCGTCTGCCGTTGCAACAATCAAATTAGCTGCTGATTTTATACCGGCTTTAATAAGAGTTTCGTCTTGAGTTGCATCTCCAAGAATGTAAATAAGGTTAGGGTAGTTTTCCTTGGCTTCTTCTATCTTTGATTCATCCTTTTCAATGACGACAAACGGAATCTTTTCCTTCCACAGCTCCTTAATAGCAGCCTGTCCCGTTCTTCCAAGCCCGCAAATGATCGTGTGATTTTTGAGTTTTGAAGCCATTTTTTCCATCCTCTTTATTACAAATATTTTTCGCAGTTGTCCTTCAAAGACCATTGCTGCAACTGTAGAAGCACCGTAAGCAAAAACGGCAAAAGCAACAATAATTACAAACATTGAAAAGATTCTTCCGGAAGTAGAAAGTGGATGGATTTCTCCGTAACCTACAGTTGAAATGGTTATTATTGTGTGCCATAGGGCATCTAAAAATGACCATTTCTCTAAGAACATTATTCCAAGGGTTGAGAAAATGACAAGTAGAAGTAAAAAGGAAAGGATAGTTGTAAACTTCCTAACAGTTTCTGCTTCTGCTGTTTTTTTCTTATGTTTAGAAAATAGCATAGTTTTTTCCGTTTACTGACGAGTTTTCATTATCAGAATATATTATAGGAGCAAATGATGAAGTTCAAGTTTTTCTTTGTTGGAAAAATTCCAAGCAAGGCAAACTACAAGAAGATCTCTCACAGGCGGATAAAAGGTGAAATGAAGCCCTTTATCGTTAACAATCCGCAGGTTATTTCATCTCAGAAGGAAGCCATATATCAGCTCCACCTTCAGAAATTATCCTACGGGATTGAGAAATTCCCGATAGAGAAACCTGTGAAGGTTTCTATTTCTTTTCTCCTTTCCGGACGGGTAAAACAGAGGGACATAGATAATGCTGAGAAGTTTGTCGGAGATATTCTTGAGAAAGCAGAAGTTTTGAAGAGGGATTCCCTGATTTACGTAAAGGAGAGGGTGGAGAAGAGGCTCGGTATAAAGGGATTTGATGAAATAGTTATTATTGAAATTGAGGAACTTTCGGATTCTGACAGGAAGATTCATGAGAAAGAGGTTGAAGAGCTCCCAGGAGAGTTCTTTGAATTCTTAAAGAGATTAAAACTGGAGTTGCCCAATGAAAATGGAGTTAGATGTAAGGGTTCCGATTGATAGCACCCTTGAAGAGGAGCTGAAGAAACTGAGAATTGAGGCGGAGTTTGAGATAGTTAGAAAGTCCCTGGATGCGAGGAAGAAGCCATACTATCTCTACAGAATTGTTATTGACCTTCCGGAAGAGGTTGCAGAGAAACTGATAAGAGAGGGAAAGGTAAGGGAGTATAAAGGAGTTGAAGAGCTTTCGATTCCTGTTATTTCAATCAGGAAGAGTGTTTTAATTGTTGGAACAGGACCGGCAGGGCTTTTTGCTGCACTGATACTTGCTGAGGCTGGTTTTGATGTTACAGTGGTTGAGAGAGGTAAACCTGTGGAAGAGAGGGTTAAGGACGTTTCCCGTTTCTGGAAGGAGAGAAAACTTGATGAAAACTCAAACGTTCAGTTTGGAGAGGGTGGAGCAGGAACATTTTCGGATGGAAAGCTGACAACGCGGGTTAAGGATAAAAAGAAACACTTTGTTTATAGAGTTTTCGTTGAGTGTGGAGCTCCACGTGAAATCCTTTATGAGAATAAACCTCACATAGGAACAGATAAACTTCAGGAGGTTATTCCGAATCTTAGAAAAAAACTTCAGGATTTGGGTGTTGTCTTTAGGTTTTCAACAAGGCTTGAAAGGCTAAAAGTCAGGGATGGAAAGGTTGAGGAGGTTCATCTGAAGGACTTGAAGACAGGAATTGAAACTGTTGAGAAGTTCGACTACATCTTCCTTGCCATAGGAAACAGTGCAAGGGACACTTTTGAGATGTTAAGAAGAGAAGGAATTGCTTTAGAATCCAAGCCTTTTGCGGTTGGTCTCCGGGTCGTTCACAGGCAGAGGACAATAGATAGAATGCAGTATGGAAAGTTCTTCAAACATCCCAACCTTCCGCCAGCAGATTACTCGTTAACCTACAGAGGCAGGGAAAGGAATGTTTTCTCCTTTTGCATGTGTCCGGGTGGTTACGTTATCTGTGCATCATCTGAAGGCAGTAGCGTTGTCTGTAATGGAATGAGCAACTATAAGAGGGACAGCGGTTACGCAAACAGTGCAATTGTTGTTCAGGTTTTCCCTGAAGATTTTGAGAACGATCCGTTTAAGGCAATTGATTTTCAGAGAGCTCTTGAGAGAGCAGCCTTTGTGATGGGTGGCAGCAACTACACAATGCCAGCCCAGAAAGTGTGGGATTTCATAGAGGGGCAGAGCTCAAGCAAGCTCATTGAAGGTGGATACATTCCTGAGATAAAGAGTGCAAGGCTTGATAGACTCCTTCCAGAACCGATAGCCGAACACATAAAAGAGGCTTTCCTCTACTGGAGTAAAAAGATTCCATTCTTCGTTCCAGGAAATGCAACCTTTGTTGGGGTTGAGACAAGAACCTCTTCTCCACTGAGAATTGTGAGAAGAGAGGACTATTCCTCTATTTCTGCCGATAACCTCTTTCCGATTGGAGAGGGAGCAGGTTATGCAGGTGGTATAACAAGTTCTGCGATTGATGGAATAAACGGAGCTCTTTCGTTGATTGAGAGGTTAAAGAAATGAGCTGGTTTCCCAACTTCCTGTGGCTCTGGACGCTTTTAATCGTTCCTGTCGGGCTCTACCAGCCTGAGCTTTTCTACCCTCTGAAACCCTATATCAAACCACTCCTTGGAACTGTAATACTTGCAATGGGAATGACTTTACGGCTTGAAGATTTTAGAGTGGTTTTCAGAAAGCCAAAACTGATAATTGTCGGACTCTTTTCTCAGTACACTGTAATGCCGATTCTGGGGCTTGTTGGCCTGCTCTTCTTTAAAAGTCTCCCAAAGGACTTCATAGCTGGTCAGGTTCTCACAGGTTCTTGTCCGACTGGTGTTGTTTCAAACGTCTATAATTTTCTTGCTGGTGCAAATGTTGCACTCTCAATTTCACTTTCTGCAGTCAACACACTTATCTCTCCTGTTTTAACTCCGATTCTTACGGGAGCTCTCGTTTCAAAGATTGTCCACGTTGATGTTTTAAAGCTCTTTATTGACATGATTCAGGTTACTCTGATTCCGGTTCTGATTGGAATAGGGATTAACTACTGTTTCAGCGATAAGGTTGAAAGAATAAAGCCAGTTCTTCCCGTCTATTCAACGGTTGCAGTTGTTCTAATTGTTGGATTTGTTGTTGCAGCCGGACACAAGAAGATCCTTTCACTGCCGGTGAGCTCTGTCTTTATGCTTGTGTTGGCTTCCACGTTTCATTTACTCTTTGGTTACTGGTTTGGGTATGTAATCTCAAGGTTTTCTGGGATTGAGAAGAGGGAAAGGATAACGATTTCCATTGAAACGGCAATGCAGAACTCTGGACTTGCAACTGTTTTAGCCCTTTCTCAGTGGGGAGCAGTTGCAGCACTTCCAGCGGTTACCTACAGCGTTGTTCAGAATTTAATTGGTCCCTTTGTCTGCCTTCTATTTAAGAAGATGATTGAGTGGCACTATGGGAAGTTAAATAAAGAAAAAAACCTGTAGTCCGCCAATGATGAATCCTAAAACTCCACCCAGGAGGGTGATGTAGCGAAGTTCTTCTTCTATCAGCTTTAAGACTATAGCTTCAACATCTTCAATTGGGAGTGAGTTAATTCTGTCTTTAACGAGAGTTTCAATGTCAACAGATTCCATTATCACGGGGAGCTCAATCTCAATTACCTGGAGGAGCTTTTCCGTTGCAACTTTTGATATGTAGTCTTTTTTCTTTTGAACAAGTTCCTTTAACAGAGTAATGATCTGGGGAACAATCTCTTCCTTCAGTCCTGAGATTTCTGAAATTTTCTTTTTTCTGTAAGGGTTGATAATTTCCAGAATTGAATCTTTGACTATTCTTTTAGAATTTTCGCCTCTTTCTCCTGAAAGGTTGATTTCTCTGTTGAGGAGTTCCCTCGTCTTTTCCCAGACAATCTTTGAGATCTTAATCTTGAATTGAGGATCGGAAGTAGAATTCTCAATGAACTTTATAACCACGTCAGAGATTTTCTCTGAAAAGCTGTCAACAGTCTTTTCTGTTAAGAGGGGGAAGTATGTCACGAATCTAAGGAGGTTGTTCTTCACTCCGTAGTAGATGATATCCCTGAATTCAGGCTTCTTAGTTAGCTTTAAAATCTGCTCCGTTATTTCATCTATCTTCTCATCGATGAATTTTTCTAATTCTTTCTTTAAGTTATGTGGCAGAAGTTCTTCAACGCTTTTCCCATTCAGAAACTCAAAGAGTATATCAATGAGCTCAGAGAGCTTCTCTTCAACTAAGTTAAAATTGACAAAGACTTCAAGTCTTTCATCTCCAATGTTTTCTAAAAACTCTTCAATGTACCTATCTCCACTTTTTACAAACTCATCAAGTAACCTTTCAACAAGCTGTCTCAGGTTTTCTCTTATCTTTTCTTCGTTGAGTCTTTTCTTCAAGACCTCTTCTGTCAGCAGGTTTTCCTTAACGACCTTTGCAATAGCTTCTGCAAGCTTTTCTCTCTTTGAAGGGATAAGTCCAGGGGTAAAGGGAACTTTCCAGCCAAAGATGTAATAAGTCTTTACGGGTCTAAAGAGCATCTTAATCGCAACGTAGTTTGTGAAATATCCAATAGCTGCGCCGACAACTGGAGGAACAAAGAGCTCAATCAAGGACTATCTCCTCTAAAACTCTGTAAATGGGACCTTCTGAGGTTAGTTTACTCTCGATGAGACATACCTTTGGTTCAATCTTTTTATCAAAGAGGTACTCTTTCATTTGAAAGATATAGCTTTTAAATTTTGTTGCATGTCGTAGTTTCTTTATCCTTAAAAGTGTCAGATGGGGTTTAAAGTTCTCCTCAAGTGGAAATCCAAATGGCATCAGAGCCTGGTCAATTCTCCTTTTTACCTCTTCGATTCTTTCAGATTCCATACCAACCCAGAGGACTCTGGGAAACTTCAGGTTCGGGAAGACTCCAAGTCCTCTGTAGCTGATTACAGGAGCCTTTACTCCTTTAAGTCTGTTTCTCAGCATCTGTCCAATCTGGGAGATTTTCTCCTCTTCAACGTCTCCAAGAAACCTGTAGGTAAAGTGGGTATTCTCCTTCTCGACCCACTTTCCTGAAATCCTTAGAGACTCTATCTTCTCTCTTACAATTTCTATTCCAGAGACAGAAGTAAGAGTTCCAACAAAGAGCCTTTTCTTTGCCATCTGACCTCCCATGAATTTAATTATAATCAACTGTAGAGAGTTTAACCTGGGAGATTAAACGATGAAGAAGAGAACAAAAATAGTGGCGACTCTGGGACCGGCGTCTTCAGATAAAAAGATTTTAAAAAAGATGGTTGAGAGTGGTTTAAACGTTGTCAGACTCAACATGTCCCACGGTACCCACGATGAGCATAAAGCAAGGATAGAACTCCTTAGGGAAGTTGAAAAGGAGACCGGTAAGCCGATTCCGATTTTGATGGATCTCTGCGGTCCAAAGATAAGGATTGGGAAGATTCCAAAAGAACCACTTTTCCTTCACAGAGGGGATAGAATCGTTCTGACAACGGGGAAACCTGTTAAGAACAAGATTACCGTTAACTATCCAGATCTTCACAGAGAGGTTAGAAAGGGAGAGGCGATTCTCCTTGCAGATGGAGCTTTCAGGCTGAAGGTGAAAGAAGTCAGAGGAGAGGATATTATCTGCGAGGTATTGGTTGGAGGTCCTTTAACTTCTCACAAGGGAGTGAATCTTCCCCATTCGAAACTCTCGGTTCCAGCCCTGACTGAAAAGGACAAAGAAGACGTAAAGTTTGGGATTGAAAACGGTGTTGACATCATTGCCCTTTCTTTTGTTAGAAAAGCCGAAGACGTTGTTGAGCTGAGGGAGTTGATCAGAAGCCTTGGGAAAAACATTCCCATTATTGCAAAGATAGAGAAGCCCGAGGCGGTTAAGAACATTGATTCAATTTTGAAAGTTGCAGATGGGATAATGGTTGCAAGGGGTGACTTAGGAGTGGAGCTCCCCATTGAAAAAGTTCCCGTTATTCAGAAACAGCTCATAAGAAAGGCAAACGAAGCAGGGAAGCCTGTTATAACCGCAACTCAGATGCTCAAATCGATGGTTGACCTTCCATCTCCAACGAGAGCTGAAGTTACAGACATAGCAAATGCCGTTTTGGATGGAACTGATGCTTTAATGCTTTCAGAGGAGACAGCAGTTGGAAAGTATCCAGTAAGGGTTATAAAAACTATGGCAAAGGTTGCATCTGAGACTGAGAAGATTTACCCATACAAGCGTTACATTGACATGCCCGCTGAAACTTTACAGGATTCTCTTGCAAAGTCTGCCTGTAATCTCTCAAGAGAGGTAAAAGTAAAAGCGATCGTTCCATTTACGAGAAGCGGTGCTTCTGCTCTGGCAGTTGCAAAGTACAGACCACCAGTCCCAATTTACGCTGTAACCCACGATATTGAAACGTGCAGGATGCTCAATCTTGTCTGGGGTGTTGAACCATTCCTGACACTTCCAGTCCAGTCAACGGACAGGATTATTGAAGAATCTCTAAAAGTGGCAAAGGAGAAAAAGTTTGCAAAGAAAGGAGACAGGATAATAGTTCTTGCTGGAGCTCCAGCAGGAATTCCTGGAACGACAAACCTTTTGAGGGTTGTAACGGTGAGATAGGGGGATTGAAATGAGACGTTCTGCAATTTTGATTTTTGCTCTCTTTCTGATAGCCTTGAATCTCCTGATTCCGTCAGTTCCTCTTGAAATAAGAAAAGGGCTTGCAGTCCTGACGTTTGCAGCGGTTCTCTGGATAACCGAGGCACTTCCTTTAGCGGTTACTTCCCTCTCAATTCCTGTTCTGGCAGTTCTCCTTGGGATTTTGGACGTTAAAGCCGCTTTTTCCTCTTTTGCCCATCCAATTATTTTCCTTTTCTTTGGTGGGTTTGCACTTGCAACGGCTCTTACGAAATACGGGTTAGATAAATTCCTTGCTTTCAAGATAGTTTCAGTTTCAAAAGGTTCTCTCTTTGGAACTACAATTCTTCTCTTTGCTGCGACTGCTTTCATCTCAATGTGGATTAGTAACACCTCCACAACAGCAATGATGCTTCCGTTGGCTCTTGGAATAGCTGGAACAGTTTCTGCAGATAATAGACTTAAAACCTTTCTCCTTTTAGGAATTGCTTACTCTGCAAGCGTTGGGGGAATAGGTACTCTTGTTGGGAGTCCTCCAAACGGAATAACTGCTGCAAATCTCGGAATAGAATTTACTGACTGGTTAAAGGCTGGCTTACCGGCAGTTTTTATCCTTTTTCCTCTTCTATTTTTCATTCTCTATCTCTACTTCAGACCCGATCTGAAAAGGAAAGTAACAATTGAAAACTTTACCCTTGAGATGACAAAGGAGAGAATAGGGGTTTTACTGGTTTTCCTTATTACTGTTACTCTGTGGCTCTTCAGCAAGAAGGTTGCTGCTTTCATAGGAGTTCACAAGTACTTTGATGCGGTTATAGCCGTCTTTGCTGTTATTCTTCTCTTTGCTTTCAGACTTGTAAACTGGGAGGAAATTGACAAGGGCACTGACTGGGGAACCCTCTATCTATTTGGTGGTGGTCTTGCACTATCTCACGTTTTGAAAGTTACGGGAACGAGCAAGTTTATAGCTAAGATTTTGACAGAGAATGTTGGCGGTCTGCCCCATATTTTAGTTGTTCTTTCTGTTACCATTTTTATGATCTTCCTGACCGAGCTCATGAGTAACACTGCAACGGCTGCAATCTTTGTTCCGATTCTCATAACTGCTGCTTCACAGATGAATTTACCACCCCAGGAGCTTGCTCTACCTGCCGGAATTGCGGCTTCCTGTGCGTTTATGCTTCCAGTTGCAACTCCTCCAAATGCGATAGTCTATGGAACTGGAATGGTTAAACAGAGGGATATGATAAGGGTAGGGTTTATTCTCAATGTGACCTTTGCTGTCGTTATTTCTCTCCTTGCAGTACTTATTTTCAACCGATTGCTATAATCCTCCTTAGCTCTATTTAGCAAAGGAGAAATTTGATTACAAAGGGAGGTAAGTCTTGGAAACTCTATACAGGATAGTAATGGTTCTCTTTGACATTATTTTTGTTCTCTTTGTTGCTTATATCGTTTTCATTTTGGGTTTGAGAATTTACTGGAGATTTAAATCAAAGAAGATGAGGGGACAGGAGCTCCCCGTTTTAGAGGGAGAGTTTTCAAGACTTAAGAAAGGGAAAGGAGTAATTTATTTCCACGCTCCAAACTGCCGTCCCTGTAAGATGGTTGATCCTGTGATTAAGAAGCTCTCAAAAGAGTTGAAGAGGGTTTCATTTGTCAAAGTCAACATAGCAGAAACTCCTGAACTTGCAAGAAAATTTGGAATCCTTGCAACCCCATCAATTATCATTACAAAGGATGGTCATATAGAGGAAGTTCTGATGGGACCTGTTACTGAAGGGACTTTGAGGGAGAAATTAAAGTGAAAATAACCTTTAACGGTGCTGCACAGGTTGTTACTGGAAGTTGTCATCTGATAGAGACCGGGAGAACGAAGTTTCTCCTTGATTGTGGTATGTTTCAGGGTAAAGAGGAGCTTGAGGATCTAAATCCGAAATTTACCTTTGACCCACGAGAAATAGACTTTGTAATTCTTTCTCACGGCCATCTTGACCATTGTGGAAGGCTTCCGTATCTCGTAAAGAGAGGTTTTAGAGGGAAGATATTTGCTACTCCTGGAACGATAGACATTTCAAGGCTCATTCTGATGGATTCTGCTCAGGTTCAGGAGGAACATTTAAGAACAGAAAACAGGAAAAGATTGAGGGAAGGGAAGGAGTTGAAAGAACTTCTCTATACCCTTGATGACGTTTTTGATACCTTTGATCACTTCAGACCTGTTGGATATTACCAGTGGTATGAGGTTAATGGAATCAGGTTCAAATTCTACAACGCTGGACACATCCTTTGCTCTGAGTTTGTTGAGCTGGAGATTGAAGGAAAAAGATTGATTTTCAGTGGAGACATTGGAAACCACGGTGAACCATTGATTAGAGACCCTGAAAAGCCACCAAAAGGTGATATTGTCCTTATTGAAACAACTTACGCAAACAGAAGACACAGGAGTTTTGAGGATTCTGTTAAAGAGTTTAAGGAAGCAATTTTGAAAACCTTTGAAAGAGGAGGAGTTGTCCTCATTCCAACCTTTGCCCTCGAAAGAGCTCAGGACATTCTCTATATCCTTAAAAAGATGTATGATGATGGGGAACTTCCAGGGTGTAAAGTCTTTTTGGATTCTCCTTTAGCAATTTCTATAACGCAAACTTTCAGAAGGCATCCGGAATGTCTTGAAAAAGAAGTACTGAAAGAGTTT
>OFBV01000091.1_pt1 | contig 12807 bp, 25 predicted proteins | sample 1520691 | NCBI WGS metagenome assembly OFBV01 (sample SAMEA3696450, study PRJEB22514) | metagenome | biome: water; feature: marine; material: hydrothermal vent | place: Pacific Ocean | collected 2014-08-16 | depth 1514 m | reverse complement strand
GAGAAATCTCATGATTAAAGATTTTTAACATTTTAATACGTAGTCAGACAACATGGCAATTTCTTCATATACTTATCCAAAATTGTTGTAAATTTTTTAGACTTTAAATTCCCATTATCTTTTTGTGAAAATAGAGATACTTCCCTCTCCTCAAAAATTTTTTCAGTTTTGTAATGAAAAATTAAAAATAAAAATAAGATTATTGGCAATTTATAACTCAACAACTTCTCCACCTGCAGCTTCAATCTTCTCTCTTGCCTTTTCTGAAATCTCTACAGCCTTAACAATCATTGGTATTGTTACTTTACCCTTACCTAAGACCTTCTCGTATCCTAACTCAATTACATCAACAACGTATTTACCATCCTCTTTCTCAAACTTATCTGGGTTTTTTAAGACAATCTCTTCAAGCTCTCCAACGTTGATTGTTTCTAATTGCTTAACTAAGCTTGGGTGTCTTGAGAATCCATACTTACCAAAGTGGTCTGGCTTATATTTAATAATCCATGTCCACTTGTGGTCTGAGCTACCAGCCATTCCTCTACCTCCTCTGTTTCCAGCCCCTCTGTGTTTCTTGTGAGAGCCGTAACCACAAGTTCTTGAACCTCTCATTTTTTTAACTTTTCTCTTCTTTCTAATCATAGACAAATCACCTTTACATCATTTTTTCTAATAAATCGTTAATCTTCTCTCCTCTATAACCTAAAGCACCACCAGCTGTAAATGGCTTTTTAATTCCTCCTCTTTCAAATCCTTTTCTTGGTGGGTGTAATCTAAATACTGGTTTTAATGGAGTGTCTTTTAATTTAATCTCTCCCTTTATAAGCTTTTCTGCTAACTCTTCAACTTCCATTCCAGTTAATTCCTTTATAATCTCTCTATTGACCCTCTTGTTTCCTGGTAATCTTCCTCTCTTTAAGATTAATTTAACTAATGTCTCCTTATTAACTTCTCCCCATGTTACGTAATCCTTAACTTTCTGCAACATTCCTTTGAATGTATCTGTTTCTGGAACTATAACACAGTGATTTACCTTGTGCAGTCTTAACATCTTTAATGTATCTGCGATATCTCTTCTAACTCCTATTCTTCCTCTAATTCTAATAACAGCATAGGCCATTTCTCTCACCTATCAAAATAGAATTTTAAAAATAGGTTTTTATAAAACTCTTCCCTCAACAATTCCTAACTTCTCCTTGTGTGTATCCATAATTCTTGTAAAGTTCAAGCTCTTTAAAGCTTCGTAAGTAGCCATTGCGAAGTTGTATGTTGTTCTTGTCTCTCCAAATGTCTTTGTCCAAACATCCTTAATTCCAGCTAAACCAAGAACTGCCTTAGCAACATCTCCAGCAACTAAACCAACTCCCTTTGGAGCTGGCATTATTATTATAGCTGTACTTCCACACTTTCCATATCCTTTGAATGGAATTGAATGAGGTGTTCCACAACCACACTCCCAAGAACCACAACCTCTCTTAACTCTAATAATGTTTTTCTTTGCCTGGGCTATTGCTTTTCTAATTGCAGGCCCTACCTCTTTAGCTTTACCTTTTCCAACTCCTACATAACCGTTTCTGTTTCCAACAACAACTGTAGCTCTGAATCTTGCCCTTCTACCAGATTTATGCATTCTCTGAACTAACTTAACGTCTAAAACCTTCTCCTCTAAATCTGGTAATAGGGCATCGACAATCTCTGGTTCTAAGATTGGTAAGTTGTTATCTAGTATATAATCTATGTCTGTAATAATACCCTCTTTGACCATCCTTCCTACTTTGGTCTTTGGCTCCCACTCATCTATGTTGAATCTCATCATCTCACCTTAAAACATGCTGTCTATCTTTGCCTTTATTTCCTCAAAGTGTTCTGGCAATTTCTCTGGTTCTAATCCTTTCTCTAAGTATTTTGAGAACTGCCTCTTGTATTTCTCCATATCTTGCTCCTTCAACATTTCAGCATAGGCTTTTATATGCTCCCCTCTAATCCTCTCTTCTGAAGGTAAAATTTCCTCTCCATGTGGTATCTGCATTCCAGCATCTAAAGCCCCTTTCAATATGGCAAAGACGGCAGCCCCTTTTGTAGCTCTGTGCAATCCAATATCTAAAACTGCCTCTGTGTAACCCTTAGCTAAAGCTTTCTTACCCAATAAATATCCAGTTAAGTATGCTGAAGGCAAGTTTCCAGTGTGTCCCTTATAACCCAATTTAATTAACTCCCTTGAGTGGGCTGAGACAACTGTTCTATCTCCCTTCTCATCGTATAAAACGATTTGAGCAATGCAGTGGTTTAATGTTCTTCTTGCTACTAATCTTGGTTTTCTTGATAATAATAGTTTTAATCTTTTTCTGTAATCTGTTTTAGCCTCTCTTCTTCTTCTAAACTTAACTCTATAAGTTGGCCCTGTTGCCATGTTTCTCACCTAAAAGTTTTATTGTTTTAAAAGTCCATGTTCTCTTAAGTATAAGAATAAGTGGCTTCTACTTCTGAATGCTCCTCCTTTTGCCATTCTGTAAAGTTTTCTGTAAAGTTTTCTATCAATCTTACCAGTGTCTCTTAAATGTCTGAGTGTTTTTCTTAAAGCTCTAATTGTAGCCATCCATCTTTCTTTTTGTGGTGTTCTTGCTCCAGCAGCTCCTCTTCTTGATCCTGGCCCTCTTCTTCTACCCTTCTTCTTCTGCTCCTTCAACTTCTTAACTCTTGCACTACTGATACCTTTTTTCTGTTTCTTTCTAATAACACCCTCCTTAATCAAAGCCCTTATATCGTCTTTTGACATTGCCATTTTTACTCTATCCAACTGGGTAGGGTCAATCCAAACTCTATCTAACCCACATTTTAATATCTCAGCTGCCATCCTCCTTTGAACAGAGACATTCATAACCATCACCAAAAAATAATTTATTCAGCATTTTCTTGTTTATTTTCAGCCAACTTTAATAACTCTTCCTGTTTTTCCTCTGAGATGTTTAATATTCTTATTCCCAACTCTCTTGCTCTTTTTATAATTTCAATCCTCTTTCTCTTACCAACTGTTGAAGCTATTCTTGCTCCCTGTGTTTCTGGGTTTAACTTCTCTAAGTCTTTTACGTTATAGACTAAAACATCCTCTAAACCACTTGGGTGTAAACCTCTAACAGCCTTTGGACTTCTATAACCAATCTCAACAACTGGTGGTTTTTCCTTCCACTTTAATCTCATCTTACTGTGTCTTCCTTTTGGTCTTCTCCACTTCTCTCCCAATCTTTTATGTCTGTGGGCTTCTTGCCTTATGAAGTCTGGTTTTTTCATCTTCAACTTAAATCTTAATCTTAACAGCCTATCCATAATCCTCCCTCATAAATTTTTTAAATAGCTTTTCCAGCCTTCTCTACAATGTAGATACCATCCTGGAAGACTCTTGGATCTCTATTCTTAATTCTTGTCGCCTGCTCTATGTTAGCGGCAGTTTGCCCAACCTTTTCCTTATCAATACCAGTAACTATAACATCCTCCCCACTAATCTTAACGGTAACTCCCTCCAAAATCTTAGCTCTTCTTGGGTGTTTCTCCCCTAAGAAGTTTTCAATGATAACCTCATCTCCCTTAACATAAACTTTCATTGGGAAGTGAGCATATCTAATCTTTAATTTGTATGTAAAGCCTTCAGTAACTCCTTTAATCATGTTGTTTATATGTGCTCTTATAGTTCCAACCATTGCCTTGTCTTTTCTTCTTGGATACTCGCAAGAGATAACTACCTCATCTCCCTCTTTTTTAATCTCAATCTTTGGGTGTTCAAATTTTCTTTTTAGCTCCTTGTTTCCACTTTTTACAATAACTTCATTGTTGTTTATCTCCACTTGAACATTTTCCGGGATTTTAATTCTCTCCTCAATATAGGCGGCAACTGGCATATACTCACCTCAAGTAATTTAGTATACATAGGCTAACAACCTTCCTCCTAAACCTCTCTTCTTAGCCTCTTCGTGGCTCATAACGCCCTGTGTTGTTGAGACAATTAATATACCAAAGTCTCTTGCTGGTAAGTACCTCTTTTCAAATTTTTCATATCCAAGCTTTTTAACTGGGAATCTTGGTTTTATAGCTCCACACTTGTTTATCTTTCCTATTAGCTCAACTTTAAATATTCCTGCTCTTCCATCCTCTATAAATTCAAACTCTCCTATGTAGCCGTAATCCTGCATGACCTTTAAAACTCTTCCAATTAACTTAGATGCTGGTTTTATATATGCTACCTTCTTACCCACCCTCTCACAGTTGGAGAGATGATTTAACGCGTTTGCTAATGGGTCCATTAAGCTCATGTTTTCCCTCCATTAAAAATTTTTAGTTTAGTCTAACTTTTTAAATCCTAATTCGTGAGCTATTTCTCTAAAGCACTGTCTGCAGAGGTTTAACCCATACTTTCTAATAATTCCAAATCCAACATGTCCACATCTTTGACATGGTCTAATTCCATATCCATATTTTTTCTTCCATGGCTTCTTTGCCATCTACATCACCTCTTACTGTGTTTCTTCAGCTTTTTCTTCTTCCTCCTCTTCTAACAAGACTCTTTCAACCTTAATTCCAAATGTTTTTTCTATAAATTCAATTGCCTCCTCTCTTGTTAATCTGTGTCTTCTTGGAATCTTAGCTCTGCATCTCTTTCTTCTCTTAACTCTAAATCCTGGTCTTTCTAAGGTAACACAAACGTCCATACCAAAGATACCAATCATTGGGTCATATTTCTGCCCTGGGAAGTCTATATGTTCATGGATACCAAATGAGAAGTTTCCATAATCATCAAATGAGTAATCGTAAAGCTTTTTACCCTCTTTTTGGAAGGCTTGGAATGCTCTTCTTAAGAACTCCTCTGCCTTCTTTCCTCTTAAGGTAACCTTTAATCCAATTGGTAATTTCTTTCTAATACCGAATGTTGGGTTTGTTTGCTTAGCCCTTGTTTTTATTGGTTTCTGCCCAGTTAATTCTTGAATAACCTTCTCTCCTTTTGTTAGTCTATCTCCACTCTCTCCAACTCCAAAGTTTACTACAACCTTTTCAATCCTTGGTTTTAACATCGGCTGTTTTTGCCATAACTCCTCAAAGCTCATGTTTCTCCCTCATCTATTAATTTATAATAATTTGATAATTGGTTCTTCATCTCCTACAACGAAGACGTAGTCTTTGATTGTCTTGAACTTATCTCCTTCTGGGTTTTCTAATGTAATGATGTCTGGGTAGAGTAATCTCTTCTCAATATCTACAATCCTCGCAAATTCACCAACGTGTTTTCCTCCTGTAATGTATGCTAATTTACCAACTTCAAATGGGACGTGAGCTTTTATTTCTTGTTCTGGAACTGTTATCAACAATGTATCTCCTGTTTTGTATACATCCTCTTCTGCCTTTGTTGGGTCTGAAACTCTTATAACGATGTTTCTTCCATCGTGCAAGTTTAACTGGATGTGTCCTCCTTTTATGACAGTTTTATTTCTAATCCTGCATAATTTTAAATCTGGGTTTTCTGTTGGGTATAATTTGACTCTTCCCTTTCTGTCAAAGAGAACTCTGTAGTTTTCATTTGCATCTGGTAATGAGACAACATCCATCAATCCAACTGGGAGTTTTTCCTCCTTTCTAACTCTACCATCAACTAAGACCTTACCCATCTTGATGATTTTCTTTGCCTCTCTTGCGTTGTCAGCATATTTCAAGACATCTCTAATTATCAGCAATAATGGTAATGACTCACTCATTGGGTGAGCTCCTGGTAAAGGTCTAACTGTAAATTTGTGGGTCTTTCTTGGTAACTCCCATCTAACTGGAGCAGCTAATCTCTTTAGATGTCTTTTTGGTCCTTTTTTTGCCATCCTTTCACCTTATTTATTTTTTATTAATGTGTTTGAATCTTCTTTCATCCTTGTCATACAACTTAATAATCATGACGTTTGATGGATGGATTGGGTATGGAACTTCCTTACCATCTTGTCTCTTGTTGTAGGCTCCTTCAACATAGATTCTGTATCTCTTTAAATCAACTTTGATAACCTCTCCCTCTAAGCCTTTAAAGTCTCCTCTCATTATTCTAACGACATCTCCCTTTCTAACTGGAATGGCGTTTTTACCCAACTTTTCCTTCAACTCCTTTGATAACATTGCAGACATAACCTTTCTTCTTAAGTGGAGTGGAGCATTAAATAATGCTTTTCTCTGCTTTCTTGGTTGTTTTGACTTTGTAAAAGCCATAATTTTCACCTTAATTAGTTTTTAATTTAGATGATTATCTTAGCAATTCTTGCAATACCTGGCCATCTTTCAGCTGCTTCTTTAGCCACCGGTCCCTTAATATCTGAACCCTTTGGGTTTCCATCTGGTGTTACGATAACAACTGCATTGTCAGCAAATTTAACTCTTGTTCCGTCTGGTCTTCTAATCTCCTTCTTCTGTCTAATGACAACTGCTGGTAAAACCTGCTTTCTCATTTCTGGTGTTCCTTTCTTTACTGTAACAACAACCATATCCCCTACTCTCGCACTTGGTAATCTTCTTGCAACCCCTTTGTAGTTTTTCACGGCTATAATTTCAACTTCCTTAGCTCCAGTGTTATCTGCACAGATACATCTTGCTCCAACTGGCAAACCTCTTACTGGCTTTGAACCGATTGCTTTCATAATCTTTCACCCTTATTCCTCTCCTTTAATCTCTTCAACTCTTCCCAACTTCTCAACAACAACAAATGCCTTTGTTTTGCTTATTGGTCTGCATTCCATAACTCTAACAATATCTCCAACCTTTGCATTTATGCATGGTGGGTTGTGAGCAGCTAACTTTGATGTTCTCCTCTCATATCTCTCATACTTCTTGATGTATTTTATAATCTCTCTCTTTATGATGACTGTTTTTTGTGGTTTGTCGCTAACTACAACCCCAACAAAGCTTTGTCCTCTAACTGGTAAGTTTCCATGGAATGGACAGTGCTTATCATCACATTCTACTTCTGGTGCTTTAACTGGGATTCCAATGTTTCTTGCTGGCATGTTCTTACCTCCTATAACTTATTTTTGCAAACATTTTTTGAGTATTTAGCAATTATGAACGCTTTCCAAAGGAAGGCTTCAAGGCCATATGCAAAAACTATAGGGTGATGTGGCATCAATATTTACCAAAACCTAATATTTATACTTTAAACTTGCATACTGGGAGATAGAGTAAAGAGTAGAGAGTGGCAACTTAAAGGGTTTTTAACTATTATGATGCCTATTTTCAAACGATTGGGGCAAAAATAGCTTAATACGGGTAGAGTATCTTTATCTTCCTTTTTAATCTCTCTTCTGGCCTCCCTATTAGGAGCCTTCCATCAACCTTCACTTTACATCCCTTTAATTGGAAGAGAAATACTGCAACATCCTTTGGAATCACTACTTCTTTGCCGTTCTCTTTCTCTATAATTAGTGTGTTCCTTGTTTCATCTACTACTCTCCCTTTAATCCCTACCATCGCTTTGTTCTTCGCTTCAACAATCTCTACCTTAAGCCCTATAAGCTCATGCCTTAATATGTTGTGAGGAGTTATCATGATGCCCCAACCGTTTGCGGGGACGGGGTGTGCCCTTTAAAGGGCATCCGCGTCCCCTTTTTAATTAAATTCAAAATAAAGACAAAAATTTATCTAATCTCAATAGAATCTCTTGAGAAACCCATCTTAACAAGTTCTTCAGCAACCTTCTTTCTATGGTCTCCTTGGAGTTCTATTGTGTTGCCTTTAAGAGTACCACCACAGGCACAGATATCTTTCAACTTCTTAGCAAGTTCTTTTAAATCAATAACGCTTGTATCAAAACCTTCAATTATAGTCATCAATTTACCAAATCTTCTTTTTGTAACGTATATCTTTATTTTTTGTTCTTCTTTAGCAATTTCTTCACAAACACATAACTCTTTTGGTAATCCACATCTTGGACAAATTTCTGGCATCACTGCACCTCTGTATTTTATATTCATCTATTCCACTATTAGGTATAAGATAATAATATGGGATAGGTATTTAAATTTTTTGTCTATGGTTTTATTGCTGTTGTGATGCCATCCTCTTCTTTTCATTCATTATTGTCAATATTCTTGCTATTGTTCTCCTTATTTCTCTCATTCTACCTGGATTTGAAGGAGCTCCTGAGACTGCCTTATGAGCCCTCTCCTTTAATAACTCTCTCTTTAATTCAACAAGTTTTTCTTTCAACTCCTCAATTGACATCTCTCTTAATTCACTCTTTCTTATTATAGCCATGTTTCATCACCTTTACTGCTCCTCTTCAACAACGTGTTTAACTTCTGCATCCTCTTTAATGATAATCTCATCTGGTAAGATGACATCTGGTCTCATAATCTTTACTGTAACTCCAATAATTCCTGGCTTTGTTTTTGCTATTGCTCTACCAATATCAACAAGCTCTTCAGCTGGTTCTCCACAGTGTTTCATGTATCCAGCCATGAATTTTTCAGTTCTTGCTCTCTCTCCAGTCAATTTACCTGAGATGATAACAACAACCCCCTTAGCTCCAGCATTCATAACTCTTCTCACAGCTGTGTGTCCAACTCTTCTGAAGTGTAATCCTCTCTCCAATGATTGAGCTACTTTTTGAGCAACAACTTGTGCATCCAAGTCTGGGTTTTCAACTGGTTTAACGTCAATCTGTGGTTTCTCAACACCAAACTCCTTAGCTAATGTCTCTGTTAATTCTCTAATTCTGCTTCCCCTTCTACCAATAACAAATCCTGGCTTTTCAGCATAGATAATGATTTTTGTTCCAATTGGAGTTTTTCTTATGTCACAGTGGCTGTATCCTGCTCTACTTAACTCCTTCTTAAAGTATTCATCAATTAATACCTTTTTAACACTTTCTTTAATAAATACCCTCTCAATCATCCATTTCACCTTTAAAAATTTTTAGTGGTATTCTTCTAAGATGACTTGTATATGTACAGTTTCTTGGAATTTAGGTGTAGCTCTACCAAATGCCCTTGGCATGTATCTCTTTAAGGTAATTCCTTTGTTTGTTGAGATGTGCTTTATTCTCAACTTGTCAGTGTTTAAACCCTTGTATTCAGCATTTGCCTTAGCATGGAGCAATAGTTTTAAAATTGCCTTAGCAGCTTTAACTGGGTATCTACCTGCTGGCCAGCCAAGTTTTCCTTTTCTGTGGGCAACTTTCTTGCAGTGTCTTCTGAAGAGAACTGGTCTTCTCATTGCGATAACATCCTCTAAGAACCTTATTGCATCATCTAACTTCATTCCATTTATTGACTTACATATCTCTCTTGCATGTTTTCTTGATATAGGTATGTTTCTTCCCATAGCCCTTGCTGTTTTTTCTGGATTTACTGCTATCTTGTATTTTAATTTACCCATTATTATCACCATTATTCCTTCCCTATATTATCATAAATCATGAGTGGTTATAGCATTCTAACAACCTAATATAAAAACCTTATGGGTAGCTAAATATCTATTCAGATATCGAGAGGAGTATAATCCCAACGATTATAAGGGCAATGCCAATCATTTGAGAAACTGTCAATGTCTCTTTTAAAAATAATATGGACAAAGCTACAGTTATTGCCGGTCCTATTGATGATAAAGGCACAACAATGCTTGCCTTTCCTTTATATAGGGCATAATATAATAGTAGAGAGCCAATAACAACTAAAACTGCAGATATAATAGCATAGGCAAGGATTTTTTGCTCAGTTATAATTACGTTCTTGTATTTGATCAATATTATTAAGCATAATACAATTCCAACTATATTAACAACGACCCACTGAAATAGAGGATTTTTCTGACAGACAATTTTAGCAAAAAACGTTCCAACCCCATAAAATACAGCCACTGAAAGCCCCAAAATAATAGCAGTATCCATAATATCCCAATATAGAAATTAAAAAATTTATTATTAAGGTTTTATACTAAATTATAAATTCTTAACGAACTCCTTTAAAAACTCTCTGAATTCTGGAAATCTTTCAGCTCCAATCTCTACATTTGCCTTAAGCCATCCAAGGATATCTCCAATATCATATCTCTTGCAGTTAATCTCAACCCCTATAATCTCCTCCTCTTTTAAAAGCAAGTTCATGGCATCCGTTATCTGTATCTCCCCTCCCCTTCCTGGAGGAGTTTGCCTAATCTTCTCAAATATCTTTGGAGATAGCAAATAAGCTCCAGTTATAATTAGATTTGACGGGGCTTCCTCAACTTTTGGCTTTTCTACCATGTTTTTTATCCTATAAATACCTTTCTCTATCTCCTCCCCATCTATAACCCCATATTTATAAACATCCTCTTTTGGAACTCTTTCCAATGCTATAACTGAACATCCATACTTTTCATGAGCTTTTATTAAATCCTTTACAATATTTTTTGAGTATATGGTATCTCCAACCATTGCTATGAAGTATTCATCTCCAACAAATCCCTCTCCATATAAGATAGCATCCCCCAAACCTTTCTGTTCCTTCTGTCTTACATAGTATATATTTCCTAAATTGCTAATATCTCTAATAACCTTTAAAAGCTCAGATTTTCCAGAAGATTCCAACTTACATTCCAACTCAAAATTTACATCAAAGTGGTTTTCTATAGCCTGTTTTCCCTTTCCAGTTACAAATAAAATATTTTTTATTCCTGCCTCTATTAAATCCTCAACAACATACTGCACTATTGGCTTATTAACCACTGGTAGCATTTCTTTTGGTTGAGCCTTTGTTATTGGTAGCAACCTTGTTCCGAAACCAGCTACTGGGACAACGGCTTTCCTTATCATCTTCCCCCTTCCAGATAGTTTTAAGGTCTAGTTTAGTAACAGATATAATTATTGTGTTATCTCAATATTATAAATAGTTTGGTGGTAGAGTATGAGAAGATACTTCGAAGAACGTGCAAACGTAAAGCTAGTTTTAATATCTACCATATCCCAACAAAGGTTAAGGAAGTGCATGATGTCTCTGGAGCTGGAGATACATTTATTGCCACTTTAGCCTATGCCTTAGATAAGGGCTATGATTTAGTTGAGGCAGTTAAATTGGCAAACAAGGCAAGTTCAATAGTTGTTGGAAAGGTTGGAACTGCAACAGTTAGCTTAGAGGAGTTATTTGGTGGTGATGTTGAATAGGGCAATTTTTTTAGATAGAGACGGAGTGATAAATAAGAGATTGATTGGAGATTACGTTAAAAAGATAGAGGAGTTTGAATTATTGCCACGAGTAAGAGAGGCATTGATTGAATTTAAAAAAATGGGATATCTGCTGATAGTTGTTACCAACCAACAAGGAATTGCCAAAGGAGTTATGACTGAGGAAGATTTAAAGGTTATCCATGATTATATGCTTAAATTATTGCCAGAGATTGATGATATCTTCTACTGTCCCCACTTGGAGGGAACTTGCAACTGTAGAAAGCCAAGGAATGGCATGCTCTTAATGGCAAAAGAGAAGTGGAACATTGATTTTAAAAAGAGCTGGATGATTGGAGATAGTGAAACTGACATAATCTGTGGAAAGAGTGTTGGATGCAGAACTATTAGGATTTTACATGATAATGAGAAGACAGAAGCAGATTTTGTTGCTAAAAGCTTATATGACTGTGTTGAGATTATAAAAAAGTATTTATAGTTTTTAAAGCTCTTTAGCCTCTACCATACATGGCATATAGCTTACTAAACTTATCAAGGGTTGTAGTTAGCTTGTTACTCAATATCTCTTCAAGGTTATTTATAGCCCCAGTTGGACAAACTTCTTTGCAAATCTCAACATCTCTTTTATAACATCCGTTGCATTTTATTGCTACTCCATCAACCCTTATAGCTCCAAATGGACATGCTAAGGCACACAAACCACAACCTATACATTTATCCTTTATAACCACTACTTTATTGTTAATCCTCTCTATTGCATCTTCTGGACATGCGTATAGGCAGGGATTTTTATCGCAATGCATGCATTTTATTGGAAACTCATTAAAGGTTATTCCATTTACTGGACAACTCCTCTCACATCTCCTACATCCAATGCAAGAGCTAACGTTTACTACAACCATTTTTTCACCAAATTATGGCTTGACCTTAGCATCTATGGTTATCTTTGAAATTAGGCTGTTATCTGTTTTTTGTGTTGGGATTGCCATTTTACCAAATAAATCCAAGGATTTGTCCCTCTTAGCAAATATTAGGTCATTTACATCAACAAGCTCTAAGCATCTCTTTGAGCAAGCTTTAACACATGCTGGCTCATCTCCATCGCATAATATGCATTTATAAGCTTTATCTTCCATTATTATAGCTCCAAATGGGCATGCTAAGGCACACAAACCACAACCTATACAGATTTCTTCATTTAAATACACATAACCATCCTTATGCTCAATTGCTGAAACTGGACAAACCTCTTTGCATGGGGCAGAGGCACAGTGTTGGCAGAGAATTGGGATGTATTTTCCATCCTTCTCCATTATGGCTATTCTTCCAACCTTGTTCTTTTCCATGCATGCCTTAACACAATCTCCACAGTTATCACAGTTAAAGTTTGTCATGATTATTTTTTTCATATCTACCACCTTTCAACAAGAGTTTTTCCAAATTTGTATAGTTTGTCCATTATGCTCGGTTTAATCGCATTTTTGTATCTCTTATTTACTCTTGCCCTCAATTTTTTATTTTTTAAATCAACACCCTTCTCAACTACTCCAATTAACGCATATTTATTTATTATTTCCTCTTCCTCAAGGCTAACATCTTTGCCTTTAATATATTTTTTTAATATTGTAATATCCTCC
>OFBV01000090.1_pt1 | contig 12888 bp, 7 predicted proteins | sample 1520691 | NCBI WGS metagenome assembly OFBV01 (sample SAMEA3696450, study PRJEB22514) | metagenome | biome: water; feature: marine; material: hydrothermal vent | place: Pacific Ocean | collected 2014-08-16 | depth 1514 m | reverse complement strand
AGCAGGAGAGCTCTCTGGTGGCATGATGCAAAAGCTCGGTATCTGTTGTTCCTTAATTCATAGACCTCAACTCCTTGTCCTTGATGAACCTACTACAGGCATTGACCCCATTTCAAGAAGGGAAATCTGGAAATTGATTTACAGGTTTAGCAGAGGCGGAACTACGGTAATCGTCTCAACCTCTTACCTTGATGAAGCAGAGAGAGGAACAGGAATTCTCTTCATGGAAAAGGGAAAGGAACTCTTTAAAGGAACCCCTGAAGAGCTGACTAAAGTTGACTTTGAAGTTTTCGTGGTTAAAGGGAAAGATATTGAAGAGGCTTACCACAGAGCATGGACTATTTCAAAGACCCCTCGTTTCAAAGGAAATAAGCTAAGAGTAGTTTCTTCAGAAGGAAAGCTTAGAGAAATTTTAAAAGATCTTAACGTTTCTATTAAGAAAGTTAAGCCAAATCTTGAAGATGTTTTTGTTGAGAAAATCGGACTTGTTAGGGTGGAGGTTCCAGAAGAGTTTAAGCCAAAAGTTGAAGTGCCAGATATAGCCATATCTGTTGAAGGGGTAACGAAAAAATTTGGAAAGTTCACTGCAGTTGATAACGTCTCCTTTACTGTTAGAAGAGGGGAAATCTTTGCTTTTCTTGGTCCAAATGGAGCTGGTAAAACTACCCTCATTAAAACCATAATCGGACTCTACCCTCCTACAGAAGGGAAAATACGGGTAGCCGACAGAGAAAATAACTTTAAAAACCTTATAGGCTACATGTCACAGAAATTTTCTCTTTACAGCGACCTTACGGTAATAGAAAACCTAATTCTCTGGGGAAGTGTTTACGGTGTTAAACCTTCAAAAGTTAAGGAGATTTTTGACAGTGTTTCCTCTTCTCTTGGACTTAGGAAGTTCGGAAAAGAAATTGTTAAGAACCTTCCCCTTGGAATAAAGCAGAGAGTTGCTCTTCTATCTGCTCTTATTCACTCTCCTGCAATACTTTTCCTTGATGAACCAACATCTGGAGTTGATCCAGTTGAGAGAGACGTTTTCTGGCAACTTATAAGGGGAGTTTCCAGAAAATTTGGAACCACAGTAATCGTTACTACCCATTACATGAATGAAGCGGAATACTGTGACAGAATTTTGATGATGAACAGGGGAAAAATTATCGCTCTTGGAACTCCTGACGAGTTAAAAAAAGAGGTTGCTATGTCTCAAACAAAATCAGAGATAACAATGGAAGACGTCTTCGTTTTTAAGGTGGAAGAGAGTGAAGGTAAGGAAAATTAAAGCAATAATTGTTAAAGAGTTGAAAGAGCTCCTTAGGGACAGAGTGGCGCTTGTTACTGTTTTCCTTGTCCCAATTCTTATAATGATTGTCTTCGGTTACGGTTTAAAACTTGACGTTAAACACGTTCCCTTTGCTGTTCTTGACTACGACCATTCCAACCTCTCGAGGAAAATCGTTTCGGAATTTGCCGAGAATAGAGAGTATTTCAAACTCACTGGATATCTGAATTCTGAAGTGGAGATAGATAGAGTGCTAACAGACGGTGAAGTGAGATTTGTCCTTATTTTCCCTTTTAGTTTTGAAAAACGTTTTAAAGAAGGCAAAATCGCTAAATTTCAGGCATTAATAGATGGAACCTTTCCTTACAGGGCAGAAGTGATAAAGAGTTACATAAGAGCTACGGTTCAAAATGAAGCATTAAAAAGATTAAAATATTTACTGTGTGATGTTAGAACGAGATACTGGTTTAACGAATCTCTCAATCAGGATAGAATCGTTGCCGTTGGGACTCTTGCAATTGCTCTTCTAATATCTCCAGCTGTTTTTTCTGCTTTACTGATAGTAAAAGAGAAAGAGTCAGGTTCTATTTACAATATTTACTCCTCTTCAATTACAAAACTTGAGTTTCTCTTAGGGAAAATGGTTTCAGGTATTTTTGTCTCTTTTCTGATTTTCCTTGTTACTCTTTCTATGGTCCTGTTCCTTTTTGGAGTCAGACCAAAGGGAGATATACTCACTCTTTCAATAGGAACTGTGGCTTATTTATCCGTTGCAGTGGCTTTTGGAATACTGATTTCTTCTTTTTTCAGTTCTCAGGCTGCTGCTTTCATAGGAACTGCTATTTTAACAATTGTTCCTTCAATGCTTTACTCTGGTTACTTAACCCCTGTTTCATCTATGGACAGGGGCGCACTTTTCATGGCTCACTCCATACCAACCTTCTACTATTTGAGATTCCTTAAAGGGATTTTCTTTAAAAATTCTCCTATTGACTACCTGTTGAGGGATGTTGGAATTCTTATTTTCTTCTTTTTTGCCCTTTTTTCCTTAACACTATTCTTCTTTAAAAAGAGGGAACTGTCGTGAAGTTCCTTATACTGCTCTATAAAGAGATTGTTCAATTTTTCAGGAATAAAGGGCTCCTCCTTTTCGCTCTTTATGCTTTTTCTCTGGATATCTATTTGGCTGCAACTGGAATAGATCTTACTCTGAAAAACGCTTCTTTCTTCGTTCAAGATAGGGATTTTTCTTACCTTTCAAAAGAACTCGTTTCTCGTTTCCCTCCAAACTATTTTAACTTTAAAGGTTACGTTTTAAACGACAACGATATTGAAAAGCTTCTTTTAGAAGATAAAGCTGTGGGTATTATCAGAATTCCCAAGGATTTTGAAAAAAAGCTTAAAAGAGGCGATAAGACGTTTGTTGGTGTAATTGTAAACGGTGCCGAACTATCTTCAAGTTTTCTTTTTTCAGCCTATGCCTCTTCCATAATCTATCGATTTTTAACCGGCGGTTTCTTTTCTCCTCCATTGGAAGCGGAAGAGAGAATCTTCTTCAACCAGGATGCTTCAAGTAAAGAGTTTATGGCTTTTTCGGAACTTCTGACCGTTATTACTCTGTTTTTACTGCTTCTACCAGCAGCCGCTGTAGTTATGGAAAAGGAGAGAGGCAATATAGAAATGGTTGTCGTATCTCCCTTAAAAGTGCGTCTTTTCATGATGGCTAAAGCCCTTTCAATGGGTGGGCTTGTCGTTCTATTCACAACTTTGGCTCTTGTTGGAACTATTGAATGGGTTCTCGAAATCCCGGTAAAAGGAGGGGTAATTGATTTTCTGATTCTTACATTAATATACGCATTTGCTGCTACAGGACTTTCTATGTTTATAGCTGCAGTATCTGAGAACATGCTTCAGGTTTCTCAACTAACGATTTTAGTTTTGATTCCAATTTTATACCTTTCAGGGAGTTGGACTCCTATAGAGACTATGCCTAAGGTTTTGCAATGGCTTTCGCATTTTTCTCCCCTCAAGTACTACATAGATGGCGCTCTCGCAATCGCAATAAAAGAGGTATCAATCGGAAAACTTACTAATCACATGATTATTTTAACCTTCCAGGGGCTCCTTCTCTTTGCCGCCGGTAACTACTTCTTAACGAAAAGGATATAGGACTTAAGGGGGACTTCCGTCCCCCAGTATTAAGCTTCTTCAGGTCTCCTGACATCGTAAAGAATATCATCCCATGGATGTCTGTAAAGTGGCATAGCTAAGCGTTTTTCATCGAGGATGTGTCCAATAAATCCGATGGATCTTCCTAAAACGAAGAAGGCATTGAAGGCTCCAGCGTTGATGAGCTCGTCGATTTCCTCATCTGTGTAACCAAGGTTTCTAAACATATCAACAAGGAGAACCCCAATTGTACCGTCAACGTTGAGGATGAGGTTTTCTTTCTTAGCTGTTGTAACCTTCTCGACTTCAAGAGCGTAATCGAGGAGCTCCGTTGATGGGAAGTTTTCTTTTGCAAAGTTCTTGAGGAGCTCAACCCTCTTGTCAGGGTTCTTTGTTGACTTGATTCTATGTCCGATACCAGGAATTGGTATCTTTTCAACGTTCTTCATGTAGTCAACAAACTCGTAAGGATCCATTCCTCTTTCTTTTGCCATCTTAAAGTACTTGGCAGCACCGTCAATAGCACCACCAAACCTTGGTCCAATTGTAAGAATACCCGTAGCAAGACAGGACATGAGATCTTTTCCAGCCCTTGCAGTTACTTTTGCGTTATGGGCGCCGGAAACAGCAGGACCGTGATCTGCAACAACCTTGATGACCATGTCAATGAACTTGGAAGCCCATGCTGGAAACTTCTTCTTGAACCAGAGGAGACCGATAACGTCAGCAATTGAGTAGTCCTTTTCAACAACTTCAGAAATTGGAATGCCACAGTATGTAGCTTCTTCTCCTCTATCGTCGGAAATTGTACAGATGAAGTTTGTAGGCCTTCTAACTTTACCTGCCTTAACAGCTTTTGCGTAATCTTCTGGAATTGGTGGAACTTCTGGTTCTTCGATTTCGCCAATTTCGCCTTTAGCTTTAAGGTCTTCGTAAACTTCTCCAATAACCTCTGGAAAGTCGTTGAAGGAGTCTGGAACGATAGCACCAGCCTCTTTCAGAGCTCTGTTCTTAGCATCCGCTGTTTCTCTGTCAGCACCTGCTTTAGCACCGGCATGACCAAACTGAACTTCTCCCCCAAAGTGCTTTGCGATGGTACCGATACACCAGGCAATTACAGGTTTTGTTCTAAGTCCCGATTTAAGAGCTTCTACAACTCTGTATTCAAGCTCCCCCCCAACCTCTCCAAGCATTACCATGTACTTAACCTGTGGGTTCTGCTGGAATCTAATGAGATGGTCGAGGAAATCCGAACCCGGAAATCTATCACCACCAATGGCGATACCTTCTACGATACCGTCAGCATTTCTTGCAATGATGTTTGAAAGTTCGTTGAAAAGACCTCCAGACCTTGTAACAAGACCACAGGAACCGGGTCTGTGGAGTTTTGACTTAACGATGTTTTCAATTGTTCCACCAGCGTTTCCAATTCTGAACGCACCAGCAGCGATACCACCAACAGTAGCAGGACCAATAATCCACTTTCCAAGCTGCTTGGCTTTATGAGCCATATCTCTTGCAAGTCTTTCTGGAATACCTTCAGCAGTAATAGCTACTGTTCTAATAGTTGGAATGTTGAGAGCTTCAATTGTTACGTTGTAAGCAGTTCTAAATGATGCAAAGTTAACTAAAACATCAGCTTCAGGATGCTTTTCAGCAGCCTCTACAGTGGACTTATAAATAGGAATCATTATCTCTTGAGTTCCAAAGAAGAACTTTTCAAACTTTCTGTTTTGAGTTGGAGCTACTATTGCAACGATAGAAGGAGTTCTTCCAACTGTATAGTCATAGTCAAGCATTCTCTGGATAGCGTTTCTGTTCAGGTTCCAGAAGATAGCCTTTGTATTTCTGTCAAAGAGTACGTAATCTGGTCTGCCCATTATCTCTCCTCCGTATTAAGGATTCTCTGTGAGAGCTTTTTTAACAATTGCTGTGATGTGAGTTTCAGGACCATAAACCTCTATTGGAAGACCAAGCTCTTCTGCGGCTTTTTTGATTCTTGCAAGACCAATTTCGTAGTTAGGTCCTCCACGACGTACATAGATTTTTACTCCAACCTCTTTCATCTTATCAGCATACTCTTTGAAAGCATCGATGATTCCGTCAAATGTCTTGGCTACGTCTGTAAAGTTAGCAATAGCACCACCGATGATCAGGATCTTTGGTCTTCCTTGAGGATCTTTCTTTCTCGTCATAAGGTCGAGAACAGTCTTAACGTACTCTCTTGTTTCAGCCCTTGATGGGTTACCGGAGTACTCACCGTAGTTTGCAAGTTCATTAACGTATCCAAGGTCTGCAACAGTATCGGCATAAACTACAGATGCTCCACCACCGGCAACAAGAGTCCAGATTCTACCTTCTGGGTTAAGAATTGTGAGTTTAAGTGAAGCACCGGACTTTTCGTCCATTTCCTTAATGTACTTCTCTTCAGGGGAGAGCTCTCCACCAAATCCTGCTGGAAACTCTATCTCACCCCACTCTCTTCCAACCAGGAACTGAGCCGTATCGTCAAGTCTTCCTACAAAGTCAAGTGGGTAGATTTTATTTCCAACCATAACAAGAGGGTTAATTTCAAGATACGCAAAGTGCATATCCTTGAAGAACTTGTAGAGTCTCTTTACAAAGTCTGCATACCTTTCTTTATCCTTTATTTCCTCAGGTACGTTTTCTTCAATAAGTTTTTCAGCTTCTTCATCTGTTGCGAGAACAGGAATAACAACTTCTCTTACCTTGTCCCAGTTTTCTTCAACATCAATTCCACCAAACGCAGACATGAAGATGTGGTCACCATCCTGACCAAGTGTCATGGCAACGTAGTATTCATCTTCCTGAGCGTGTGGAACACATGGTTCAATGAGGAAGTGAGTGAGTTTACCTTTCTTTCCCTTAATCTCTACATCTTCTTCCATTTTCTTCTTAATCCACTCTTTTGCAGTTTCGTAATCAACATCACAAGGCTTTTCCTTCTTAAAGAGGATAAGCCCAAGCTTACCCCTTTTACCAAAAAGCATGTCAGGTTTTGCAACAAGTGGCAACGTTTTGAGCCATGGATACTCTTCTGGAAGCTTATCTAAGTCTGTCTGTGGTGTTACAAGAACTGATTTAAAGTCGTACTCAAACTCTGGAGCAAAGTACTTGTTCCAGTGCTCTGCAAGGATTCTTTTACCGTCGTATTCCCTGATCCCTCTTTGAGCCATTAACTGACCTCCTTTAAAGTGGTTAAAAAGGGGGGGCAGGAGCCCCCGTATTTTTGTTTTAAATTGAGTCGATGATTGAGTTGAATGTTGCACTTGGTCTCATAGCTGCTTCAGCTTTTGCATCATCTGGATGGTAGTATCCACCGATATCCTTTGGAGAGCCTTCAGTTGCTCTAATTTCTTCTAAAATCTTTTCTTCGTTCTCAATAAGAGCTGCCGCTACAGGTTCGAAAATTTTCGCAAGCTCAGCATCTTCTGTTTGAGCAGCAAGCTCTTCTGCCCAGTAACGTGCAAGCCAGTAGTGGCTACCGCGTGTATCGAATTCTCCAACCTTTCTCTTTGGAGTCTTGTCGTTGTCAAGGTACTTACCAACAGCCTTAGAAAGAGTATCTGCCATGATAAGGATTCTCTTGTTATTGCTTCCTGACTGCTTGTATGCAAGCTTGAGAGCTTCTACAAATGCAAGGAGCTCTCCAAGGCTATCCCATCTGAGGTGCCCTTCTTTTACAAACTGCTGAACATGCTTTGGAGCTGAACCACCAGCACCTGTTTCAAAGAGTCCACCACCGGCGATTTCAGGAACAATGGAAAGAGCTCTCGCACTTGTTCCAACTTCAATAATCGGAAAGAGGTCTGTAAGGTAGTCTCTGAGAACGTTTCCTGTTACGGAAATTGTGTTGAGTCCTTTTCTGAATCTTTCAAGTGTAAACTTCATTGCCTCTCTTGGAGGCTTGATGTACCACTCAACATCAGAAAGGTCGTACTTTTGAAGCTCTTCTTTTACCTTCTCGATAAGCTGTCTATCGTGAGCTCTCATGTGATCAAGCCAGAATACAATCGGCTCACCGGACTCTTTAGCTCTGTTAACCGCAAGCTTAACCCAGTCGCGAATAGCGATATCCTTTGTTACGCAGCTTCTGTAGATGTCACCTTCTTCAACCTCGTGTTCCATGAGGACGTTTCCATCTTCATCAACGATTCTGATAACACCATCTGCTGGTGGGAAGAATGTTTTATCGTGAGAACCGTACTCTTCAGCCTTCATAGCCATAAGACCAACGTTTGAAACGCTTCCCACCTTTGTTGGATCAAATTGACCGCGAACTTTAATGTCTTCAACGATTTCGCTGTACATTGTTGCGTAGGAGCGGTCTGGAATTGTAATTACACAGTCGTCTGTCTCTCCGCTTGGTCCCCAGCCCTGGAGTCCATTCTTGATAACAGCAGGAACAGAAGCGTCAATGATAACGTCGTTAGGTCTGTGAAGGTTTGTAATACCGTTATCTGAGTCAACCATGTAAAGACGTGGTTGCTTCTTGTAGATTTCCTCTATTGTCTTCTTAATCTCCTCTTGCTTTTCTGGTGGAAGCTTGGAAAGTTTGTTTTCAAGGTCAATGAGACCTTTGTTAGGGTCAAATCCAATCTCTTCAAGCTCTTTTCCGTGCTTTTCAAAAAGCTCCTTGTAGTAAACCCTGATTGCATCACCAAAGATTGCAGGGTCTGAAACCCTCATCATTGTAGCTTTAACGTGGAGTGAGAAGAGAATATCCTTTTCCTTAGCATCATTGACAACTTCTTCAAAGAACTCCTTGAGCTTCTTCCTGCTCATGTAGGTTCCGTCAACGACGTCACCCATTCCAAGCTCAATCTCCTTGAGAACAGTTACATTTCCTTCCTTATCAACAAACTCGTAACGAATCTTTGTATCCTTCCTGAGAGTCACAGATTTCTCATTCTCATAGAAATCGCCGCTCTTCATGTGAGCAACATAGCTTTCAGACTTTGGAGAAACATCTCTCATTCTGTGAGGATGTTTCCTGGCATATTCCTTAACAGGTGGAGCAACACGTCTGTCGGAGTTACCCTGTCTGAGAACCGGGTTAACCACACTACCTATACACTTGTCATACTTCGCCCTGATTTCTTTTTCTTCCTCAGTTTGAGGGTTCTCTGGAAAGTCCGGGAGATCGTATCCCTGAGACTGGAGCTCCTTAACAGCATCAACAAGCTGAGGAATAGAAGCAGAAATATTAGGAAGCTTCATAATGTTTGCTTCTGGCTTCCAGACGAGCTCACCAAGGTAAGCAAGGTCATCTGGGACATACCCAAACTGAGCAAGGATTCTTCCCGCAAGGGAAATATCTCTAACTTCAATATTTACGTCTGCATGCTTTACAAAAGCCCTCATAATTGGTAACAATGAGTAAGTTGCGAGCATAGGAGCCTCGTCAACTTTCGTCCAGATAATAGTTGGTTTTTTTGCCATATTTATCCTCCTCCACATCCTGGTTCCTTACTGAATTTTACCCTCGAACTTATCCTTAACGTACTTGAGAACGCCGCCAGCCTTGATAATCTTGACCTGTCTCTCGTTAAGACCGTGCTTTGTAGGAATGGAAATACCCTTTGTTCTGTTGATCACGGTAATGATGTTGTCTTCCCCTGGAGCAAAGTTTGAGAGATCTATCTCAAGAAGATCTCCCTGGTCAATCTTGTCGTAGTCTTCAGGGTTAACAAATACAAGTGGAAGGATTCCAAAGTTGATAAGGTTAGCATGGTGAATTCTTGCAAAGGACTTGGCGATTACTGCCTTTACTCCAAGATACATTGGACCAATTGCAGCGTGCTCTCTTGAAGAACCCTGTCCGTAGTTTTCACCACCAACGATGAATCCGCCACCCTTCTCCTTAGCTCTCTGAGCAAATGTCTCATCTACAACTGAGTAAACATACTCAGAGATTGCAGGAATGTTTGAACGCAAGGGGAGGATCTTTGCACCACCAGGAATGATGTGGTCTGTTGTAATGTTATCACCAACTTTGAGGAGAACTTCTCCCTCTACCTTATCTCCAAGAGGCTCCTTATAACCAACGTAGTTGATTGTAGGACCTTTGTAGATTTCAACTTCATCTGGATCAGCGGCTGGAGCATAGATCATTGAGTCGTCAATCTCAAACTTCTCTGGAAGGAATACCTTAATCTCCTCAATTCCAAGGTCTCTTGGGTCTGTAATAACTCCCTTCATTGCAGTTGCAGCCGCTGTTTCTGGAGAAGCGAGGTAAACCTCTGCATCTTTTGTACCAGAACGGCCGTAGAAGTTTCTGTTGAACGTTCTAACAGACACTCCTCCAGATGGTGGAGCAAATCCCATTCCGATACATGGACCGCAAGCGTTTTCAAGAATTCTAAATCCAGCTCTCAGGAATACATCATAGTAGCCTTCTTTATCCATCATCCTAAGAACTTGCTTTGAACCTGGAGAGATTGCAGCTGAAACAAGTGGATGTACCATTTTTCCAGTTCTCTTGAACATTTCACCTACGGTTTTAAGATCTCTGTAGGAAGAGTTTGTACATGAACCAATCGCAACCTGGTGAACCCTTAAACCTTCAACTTCTTTAACTTTCTTAACGTTATCAGGCATGTGTGGACATGCGATGAGTGGCTCGAGCTCAGAAAGGTCAATATCAATTACTTCATCGTATGTAGCGTCTGGGTCAGCTTGGAGTGGTCTCCACTGAGATTCTCTTCCCTGAGCTTTCATGAAGAGGTACGTCTGCTCATCACTTGGGAAGATAGATGTTGTAGCACCAAGCTCAGCACCCATGTTAGTAATAGTTGCTCTTTCTGGAACTGAGAGGTACTTAACACCTTCTCCACCGTATTCAAAAACCTTTCCAACACCACCTTTAACAGAAAGTCTTCTAAGGAGCTCAAGGATAATGTCCTTAGCTGAAACGAAAGGTCTGAGCTTTCCGTAGAGATTAACCCTAACGACCTTTGGCATCGTGAGGTAGAACGGTTCTCCAGCCATTGCAAGAGCAACATCCATACCACCTGCACCAATGGCTAAGCTACCGATACCGCCTGCTGTTGGTGTGTGGGAGTCTGAACCTAAGAGTGTCTTTCCTGGAACGGCAAATCTTTCAAGGTGAACCTGGTGACAGATACCGTTTCCAGCTTTGCTGAAGAAAACTCCAAACTTTGCAGCAGCCGTCTGGAGGAAAAGATGGTCGTTTGCGTTTTCCGGTCCCCCTGCCTGGAGGGTATTGTGGTCAACGTAGGAAACAGAAAGTTCTGTTTGAACTTTTGGAAGCCCCATTGCTTCAAAGTGTAGGTATGCCATTGTTCCTGTGGCATCCTGTGTAAGTGTCTGGTCAATTCTGATAGCTATTGGCTTCCCAGGGGTCATATCCCCCTCGACAAGGTGGGTCTTGATAATCTTCTGAACGATGTTCAAGCCCATTTCTCCTCCTTATGGATTAAATTTTGTATTGCTTACAAATTCCTCTCGGAAAAACTTTCTAAATAAGCTGTAAAAATTATGTAAAAATTTTGTAAAAATTTCAAGTCCAATCCGGAGGAAAAATTGAAACCGGTCATTATTGAAGGACGCATTCCCATATACATTTATGCCAAGGAAGTTGAACCGGAAGTAAAGGCTCAGATAGAAAGGATAAAAGATCTGCCGTTTTTCAGGGATAAGATTGTCATAATGCCTGATTGTCACGCTGGAAAGGGATGTGTTATTGGATTTACAGGTTACTTCGATGAAGTTGTTATTCCGAACATCGTCGGTGTTGATATAGGTTGTGGTGTTTACACGTATCCTTTGGGAATCAAGGTAAATAAAGAAAATCCAAAGGAGGAGTTAAATCTTCCGAAATTCGATGCCTTCGTAAAGGGAAAAATACCAATAGGATTAACATCAAGAACGAAATCCAACGCCAAGAAACTTCCTCTTTCAAGAGAGGATAAGGAGCTTCTCTCCGAAATCAAGTCAATCCTTATAAACACTTACAAAATAGATCTTCAAGAGCCGATCTTGCAAGTTGGAACCCTTGGTAGTGGTAACCACTTTTTAGAACTGGGATACGATACTGAAAGCGGAGAACTCTATCTGACTGTTCACTCCGGTTCAAGGAATCTTGGGCTCAGGGTTTGCAACCACTTCCAGAGAAAAGCCAAAGAGTACACAAAGAAACGCTATTCCGACATTCCAGCAGACCTCTCATTCCTTCCACTCAACAAAGGAGGAAGGGAGTATTTACGGGCGATGAAACTTGCTCAGAAGTACGCAGATTTAAACAGGCGGATGATTTTAAAGCTGATAGTTGAAGAGTTCTTCAAACAGGAGTTTAATGAGAGCAAGCTGATTAAAAGTGTTCACAACTATATAGATCTTGACAGGGATATGTGCGTGAGAAAGGGGGCAATATCTGCCCATAGAGATGAAAGGGTAGTAATTCCATTCAACCTTACAACAGGGCTGATTATCGGCAGAGGAAAAGGAGTTAGAGAGCTCAACCTTTCTGCACCCCACGGTGCTGGAAGGAAGTTAAGCAGAAGAAAGGCAAAAGAGATGTTCTCTGTCAGCGACTTCAGGAAAGCCGTTGAAGAGGCCGGGGTATTTTCAACAACCGTTAACAAAGATACACTCGATGAGGCTCCTTTTGCCTATAAAGACCCGGACGAAATTCTGGAATTTTTACCCGAAACTATTAAAGTAGAAAAGTTCGTAAAACCGATATACAACTTAAAAGGATAAAACTCCCCTTTTCGGGGAGTTTTCATTATTAAGCAATCGGATATGCAAATTCCGGTTTTTCTTCAACAAGCTTAATATCTGTAGCCTCTTCTGGAAGAGGGACAACCTTGACTCTTTCAACCCACCTTTCCGGAAGGTGAATTACTCTATTTCCAATTCTGATTGTTGCCGAAGCTATTTTTGCCCTGTATTTGATTTTTACCCCAAAGACTTTTCTACCAAGCTTGTTCTCAAACTCGCCAGGCCCTTCTACCTCTATATCCTTAGCACTCCCGGGGAAGTAGATTCTCTTTGCATAGTGTCTATCTCTACTTTTGTGGTAGTAAACAAGCCAGAGAACTTTGCCTTCTTTATACTTAGCTTCAGTTGGAATATACTTCTCGGCTTTTTCCTCTTCCTCGAGAAGTCTCTGGACATACTGCTCAAGGGTTTCGTCTTCCCTGACCTCGTTTTCTGTCCAAGCTTCAAATTCGATCTGCCAATTCTTAACAGTCGCAATAATGTTTGCAAGCTTAACGTTTTTCTCTTCTTCTTTTTCTACCAGTTCATCGATTTTATCAAGGACGTCCTTAAATCTTTCTCTGAAGTCATTGAGTTTTGTTATCGCAACAATCAGGTCACCCTGCTTCTTGAGTTTCTCAAGGAGCTCCTCATTGTCTGCAAGTACTATCGCCTTTCTGATTTCGCAGAAGTTC
>OFBV01000089.1_pt1 | contig 13039 bp, 15 predicted proteins | sample 1520691 | NCBI WGS metagenome assembly OFBV01 (sample SAMEA3696450, study PRJEB22514) | metagenome | biome: water; feature: marine; material: hydrothermal vent | place: Pacific Ocean | collected 2014-08-16 | depth 1514 m | reverse complement strand
TACTTGTGGACTTAAAATACCTTCTACTGTTAATCAGTTCAATATTTCCCTTACCGTAGAAAAACTCAGATGGATTAAAGTCATGAGAAAAAGTGAATTTCTAGTCCCGTCCTTCTTTTCTATTTATCACATAATAATAGAGATTTCCTCTATTTTTCTCTGAAAGAACGTATCTGAGCTCCCCACTTTTACTATTTCCATTTCGAAACCGCTTTTCATAGGTTAAAGTAAGGTCCGCACTTCTTCCTAAAACAATGTAGAAAGGCTGTTTGTAGATAAATCCGTCATCACTTCTGTAACCTACCCTGGGAAATAAAAAACCAGAAGTTCTCTTTTTAACTATTGGACCACTCAAATAAGGAGTAACTATGATGGGAATTTCTTTTACCCGAAAAGAAGCCCACTTACTTTTAAAACTTTCCCCAAGCAAAACCTTAAACTCCTTTGCCTTCACAGACCAGTCAGGACAGGTGTGAGAACAGGGAGTGTACACACCATCGTAAGCGATCCATTCTTTTTCAGAAATCCTCTCCACTCTATCAGCTTTAATGTAGTCCGTTGGTGAAACTTTCCCCGAAACTTTTTCGAGAACTGCTCTTTTGGTGTTCAGATCGTAAATTAGATTCTGACAGTGAAGCTCAACTTCCCCCTCTTTTATAACGACATTACCAGAAACCTTTAAAATCCCATTCTCCCTATCATAAAAAGCACTATCCCCTATGACCACAACATCTTCATAGGTTATGACAACGTTCCCTTCAGCTGTAACCTTTACGTTTACATTACCACTCAGTTTCTCTGCAGTAATACGAACCGGTATTTCAGAGGGGAACGCACTACCGGTTAGCAACAGGAAAACAACAATCAGAAAGAGTTTTTTCAATAACGCCTTCCCTCTTCCAGAGTTTGCATTAAATTTTATAATGAAATCATATCAGAGAGGAAACCATGAAGAACCCTGCGGAACTTGTCAAAAAAATTGCCCTTCTTCAGATAGGAGCCATTTCTCTTGTCTCAGAGAAGGTGGAAAAACTGATCAAAGAGCTTGAAGAGAAGGGAAAACTCTCAGAAAAAGAGGGTAAAAAGTTCATTGAGGAGTTGAAAAAGAATATCCAGAAACAGAAAGAAGACCTGGTTAAAGAAGTCGGAAAGATACTTAAAGAAGTAAATATCGTAACTCGTGAAGAACTGGAATCCTTAAAAAAGGAGATAGAAGAATTGAAACAAGAGATAGAAAACCTCAAGAAAAACAATCAATAATGGGTTTTTTGCAGAGATTCTGGCAGCTCGTAGGTTATCTCTACTTCTGTACCTACGAGCATCTTGCCGGATATGCTCCAGAATTTGTGGTAAAGTTAATCGGCTTTTTCCTCTTCTTTCCATACAGATTCCTCCTCAATTATCCTCCTCCTGTGAGACTTAGAATCTCCTTTGAAAAATTGGGACCCGCTTATCTAAAAGTTGGACAACTCCTATCAACAAGAATCGACATACTTCCTGCCGAATACATCATGGAGCTCGAGAAACTTCAGGACAGAGTTCCTCCAGAACCATTAGAAGAAATATTGAAAAGCTGCCAATATCTCAAAGAACACGTAGTTGAATTTGAACATACCCCTATTGGTTCAGGTTCTATTGCTCAAGTCCACCGGGCAAGACTAAAAGACGGAAGGGAAGTAGCCGTAAAAATACTAAGACCTAACGTAGAAAAGATAATTAAACAGGACATGAAAATCCTGAGAGCAAGCGTAAGGATTCTCTCTCGATTTATATCTTTTTTCAGGGAGTTCAGAATCCCGCAAATCGTCGAAGAATTGGAGAAAGTCCTCCTTGAAGAACTGGATCTTTCAACAGAAGCAGCCTACATGGAGCTCTTCAGGAAGTTTTCAGAAAAAGAGCCTTCTCTCTACATCCCTGAAGTTATCTGGGAACTTTCAAGAAGAAACGTCCTTGTAACGGGGTTTATCAAAGGAAAAAAACTAAACGAGGTTGGAGAACTATCGCCAGAAGAGAGAGAAAAACTGGCAAAGGACTTTGTGAGAATTGTCAACAGAACAGTGTTTGAACTTGGTGTTTTCCACGGTGATCTCCATCCGGGTAACATTTTTCTTCTCGAGGATGGAAGGTTTGCTCTTGTTGACTTCGGTATAGTAGGAAGGCTCTCACCGGACACGCTCTCAGCGTTCTTTGCTTTTTCAATAGGTGTTATGAACAAGGATCCCGATCTCATGGTTGGAGCTCTCAAAAGAATCGGAGCAATCACTGAGGGGATAAACATCCCTTTGCTAAAAAGGGAAATACTTGTATTTCTTGACAAATACTACAACAAACCCCTTTCACAAATAGATGCAGAGAAACTTTTCTACGAGGAGCTTTCTGCTGCCAGACGTTTCAAAATTGTTCTGCCGGAAGAACTTGTAATTTTAATGAAAACAATAGCCCACACAGAATCAATAGCACGGCTCCTGTTCGAGGACTTCAGACTTCCACCAATACTCAAACCTTACCTTCTAAAGCTTGCTCCAAGAATGGTAGCAAAAGAAGTTAAGAGAAAAACAGTAAACCTTTTGATGGCTTACGGTGAACTTTTAGAAGCTATCCCTGAAATTGTAACCAGACCCACTAAAGATAAAGCTTCTATAGAAAAGAGGGAACTCTTCTGGGGAGGAGCTCTCATTGGTAGTGCTGTTGTTCTATCTTTTGCTCCAAAACTTCTTTTAGTTTATCTACCGCTTATTTTCTTTGCAGATCGCCTTGCAAAAGGGAGAAAAAAAATTTGATATCCTTCACAAACCAATTTTTAACCTGGAGAATCCCATGGCTGTGTACGTTGCCCTTCTCCACTATCCTGTTTACAACAAAGAGAAAAGAGTGGTAGCAACATCTCTAACCACCCTTGATATCCATGACATTGCAAGAGCATCAAGAACTTACGGAGTAAAGAAATATTTTATTGTTCAACCGATAGAAAACCACCTCTGGCTTGCAAACAAGCTTCTCTCATTCTGGCAGGGCGGACACGGCAGGGAATACAATCCAAAAAGATGGGAAGCCCTAAAACTTGTAAAAGCCGTTCCCTACTTTGAAAATGTTCTTGAAGAGATAGAAAGAGAAGATGAAATCAAACCTAAGGTTGTTGTTACATCTGCAAGGGAATATGAAAATAGTATCTCATTTAGAAGCCTGAGAGAAAAAATAGAATCTGGAGAAAACGTAATAATCTGCTTCGGAACAGGATGGGGACTTACAGAAGAATTTATAAAGAGCGCAGACTACGTTTTAGAACCTATAAAAGGTGCAACTGACTACAACCACCTATCTGTCAGATCAGCAGCAGCAATAATCCTTGATAGACTCTTAGGATAGAAAAAGAGAAACTATTTCAACATCTTCAGGGGTGGTGACTTTTATGTTCGTGTAATCACCAGGAATTGCAACGACAGAGTAACCGTACTTTTCAAGGAGTGCCGAATCATCGGTCGCAAAAAAGCCTTCTTTCCTTGCTCTTTCATGACATTCAAGAAGAACCTGAAAGCTGAAGATTTGTGGAGTCTGAACCAGAATTAGACTATCCCTATTAAGAGTTTTTTTAACAAAGAAGTCTCCAGGTTCTAAAGGAGAATTAATCTCTTTTACAGTTTCCTTTGGCTTTACTCCCAAAATAACTCCATCAACATCGTAATCTGAAAGAGAGATAACAAGATCCCTTATCATTACTGCTGAAATAACCGGTCTCACTCCATCGTGAATGAGAACCTCTTTTACAGGCTCAGTTATCGATTTGAGACCTCTATAAACGGAGCTCTGCCTCTCTTCTCCCCCTTTTACAACCCTGACTATCTTAGAGAACTTTTCTTTTAGCTTTTCACCAAATTCAAGATCTTCTTCAGGAAGAACAAGGATAATACCGTGAATCAGTTCGCTTTTCTGGAAAACCTTCAATGGATACTCAATGAGTGGTCTTCCTTTTATTTCAAAAAACTGTTTTTTCCCGCCAAATCTTCTTCCTGAACCAGCAGCAGGAATAACGGCAAATCTCACTTTACAACCTCTTTTGGTCTTGCAAAGATTATCTTTCCTGAAGACGTTTGAAGCAGATTATTTACAAGAACTTTTACCCTATGACCTATCAAATGCTTTGCGTTGTCAACAACAACCATCGTTCCATCATCAAGATACCCTACAGCCTGGTTCTTCTCTTTACCCTCTCTGACAAGGAAAATTACAAGCTCCTCCCCAACTGCAACAACAGGTTTAAGGGCATTTGCAAGATCATTGATATTGAGAATTTCAACCCCCTTTATGGATGCAATCCTGTTCAGATTGTAGTCCGTAGTTATCAGCTTTGCCCTCAATCTTCTTGAAAGTTCTACAAGTTTTGAATCAACGTCCTTAATCCATGGAATGTCTCTTTCGTAGATTTCTACCGGAGGTTTATCTAAGGTCCTTAGCTGGGAAACCATTTCAAGACCTTTTTTCCCTTTAGTTCTTATCATCGGATCAGTGGAGTCCGCAAGGGTCTGTAGCTCTTCAAGAACGAATCTTGGAATGATGATTTTTCCTTCAATAAAACCTATCTTCGCTATCTCAACTATTCTACCGTCTATTAGTGCACTGGTATCAATAACCTTTGGAGTACAGTAAAGCCCCTGTTCCTCTTTGAGGAGCTCTGAAAGAGGTCTGTTCCTTGCAACTTCTACAGCACTAAAACCAAAGAGGTACGGAAGAGTTATAAACAGAATTTCCCGCAAATAAGGGAAATTTGCAAATATCGAATAGAGAGAAAGCGCGATTCCCTTTGCAATATAAAGACCTAAAAAGAAACCTGCTGAAAAAAGGATAATCGTTCTAATTTTCAGCCTTTTCTTCATTACAAATTCGTAGAAGAGAAAGGATGCAGCAGTAATGAAAATTCCTATTATGAGGGATTGAGTCAAAGTAAAACCGTAATTCTTAAAAATCACCATTGAAATAAAGAGGAGGAATAAGAAAAACCCTCCAAGAAACTTTGATAGTATCACGACTTCTTAACCTCTCTGAGGATTTTCCTTATCCTCTGTTTGACTTTTTTTACAGGTTCTCCTAAGGAAAGGGCTATCTCCTCAGAAAGCTTTCCAAAGGCTTCTTCAAACATCCTCTTTTCTGAGTAAGAGAGTTCCTTATCCTTTGACCTGTAGGAAAGATTCCTGACAACAGTTGCAAGCTCTTTTATATTGCCCGTTTTGAGTCTATCAACGTTAAGCCTGTGTCTCACAGTCCACTTTTCACTTATGTTCGTTGGGACTTCCGATAAAAACTTAAATATTTCCTCTATATCTTCTTCAGATAGGATGGGTCTGATCCCTGAACTTTCAATACTCGCCTCAGGAACAAGAATAGACATGTTTTTTCCAATGAGAGAAATTCTAAAATATATTAACTTCCTCCCTCCCACCTCTCTTTCTTCCTTACCTTCAATAACACCTACACCATGAGGTGGACAGGCAACTTTATCTCCTACCTTAAACACTTTACACTCCTAATGGGGTTTCCTTACTGGCACCTCTCCTTTTTTGGGTTCTCCATACGGGACAGGTATATACTGAACAGCAGCCTGACCCGTAGGCTGGTAATAAAGCTCCATTAAATCGTAAACTTCCTTTGGTACTTCAGTTGAAACGTTAAGACCCAACTCTTTAATCACATCAACGGTTAACGGATAATCGTGAGTCCAGTAACCAGAAGTCAAAAGATCTGCTACCCTTTCTGCCTTTTCCTTACTGTACCCTTTGGCTGTAAGGATTCTAAGGATCGTATTTTTCATCTGTACCAGCGACTTTTCTGCAACATCTGCCAGGATGAGCATTTCGTCTTTCAGTTGACCTTTCTTTGTCTTCAAAGCTTTCACAATTGAAGGAGCTGGAAACTGCCCAAGCTGTGGATCAAGGGGTCCCAGAACAGCATTTGGATCCATAACTATCTCATCTGCAGCAAGAGCTATCAAAGTTCCACCAGACATTGCATAGTGAGGAACTATTACCCTAACGGTACTTTTGTGCTTAACGAGAGCAGAAGCTATTTGAGTAGCAGCAAGAGCAAGTCCACCTGGAGTGTGGACTATTAAGTCTATTGGCATATCATCGGGAGTCATTCTGATTGCTCTTAGAATTCTTTCAGAATCTTCAATTGTGATGAATCGCATAAGAGGAAAACCCATAAAGGCAAGTCTCTCCTGCCTGTGAATCATCGTTATTACTCTTGATTTTCTTTTTTTCTCTACTTCCCTGATGAGACGAAACCTCGCCCATTCAAGGTTTTTTTGCTGGAAAATAGGCCAGAGGGAAAAGAAAATGATTAAAAGCCAGAATATATCAAAGAAACTAGGACCATGTTGCATATAGACTCCCTTATGAATCTTTATACACTATTTTACCATTATAAATTGTAAATTTCACTTTTCCCTTTAACTTTTCGTTCAGAAACGGAGAGTTGTAACTCTTCGATTTAATCATCTCCTTCGTGAAAACATACTCCTCATCAGGGTCAAAAATTGCGATATTGGCTCGAGCTCCTGGTCTCAGTGTCCCGATATCCTTTTTGTTTATTACTCTGGCAGGAACTGTCGAGATTTTCTCTATTAGCTGGAAAAGGGAAATGTAACCTTCTCTAACAAGATTTAGAGACAGGGATAACATCGTTTGAAATCCAATTATCCCGAAAGGTGCCTGACAGAACTCTACCATTTTCTCATCAACTGTGTGAGGAGCATGATCTGTTGCTATAACATCAGCAATTCCTGTTTTTAAAGCTTCCTTACACATCTTTACATCTTCCTCTGTTCTCAAAGGAGGACACATCTTGGCATTTGTGTCAAAACTCCTTACAGCATCCTCAGTAAGAGTAAAGTGGTGAGGAGTAATTTCACATGTAACTCTTACTCCTTCCTCTTTCGCTCTTTTTATTATTTCCAGAGCTCCTTTACTTGAAACATGACAGATATGAACGTGGGCACCGGTCAGCTTCGCTATTAGAATGTCCCTCATTGTTCCGATATCTTCAGCCTCTGCCGGCATTCCTGGAACTCCAAGGTAGTTAGAGAGAAAACCTTCATTCATATGTCCGCCGACAGAAAGGCTTTTATCCTCACTGTGACAGAAAACAGGAATTCCAAGACTTCTTGCATAATCCATTGCATTTCTTAAAAGTTTCGCATCCTTCGGTGTTTCACCGTCATCTGAAATCGCAACAGCACCTGCTTTCACCATAAGACCTATCTCTGCTAACTCCTCTCCTTTCAGTCCCTTTGTTATTGCACCAACCGGGAAAACATCACAAAGTCCCACCTTTTCAGCCTTTTCGATAATGTACTTAGTAATAGCAGGATTATCGTTAACCGGATCCGTATTTGCCATACAGCAGACAGAGGTTATCCCTCCTGCAACAGCAGCCTGAGAGCCTGTCTCTATGTCCTCTTTCCACTCCTGCCCAGGATCTCTTAGATGGGAGTGAAGATCAATAAAACCCGGAGAAACAATAAGCCCATCAACGTCTAAAACTTCAGTCGCTTCTGTTTCAGAAATGTTTTTTTCAATTTTCACAACCCTTCCGTTCTCAATTAGAACGTCGTACTGTCCATCTACGCCTTGAGATGGATCAACAACTCTTCCGCCTTTTATGAGAAGAGAAGCCATTACTTACCTTCCCCTTTTTCAGTTTGTTTGTGACATCTTGAGCAGTTCTTTGGATTTTTAGCGTCAAAAGCTTTCGTTCCGTTGTGACAGGCACCACAGTACTTGCCCTGCCAGACATCCTCCATTGAAAACTTGTCCATTCCAAATTTTTTCTTAAATGGCTTGGGATGACAGAAAGAACAACGTTGTTTTTTTACCTTTACGTGGTAAACATGACTAAATACAACATCTCCATTTTTATTTTTAAAAACAAGATCTCTATTCAGAACACCACCTTCAAAACAGCTAAAAATAAAAAGTCCTGCCGTTAGAAGAATTCCAGAAGTAATCAACTTTCTCATGCAATTTCCTCCTTCAACTTCTCAAGTCTTCCGCAAAGCAGCGAAAGAACAACCATCCTGACGGCAAGTCCTGTTTCAACCTGCTGGAATATGAGGGAACGGCTTGAAGTAACAATATCGTTGTTGAGCTCCACTCCTCTGTTGAAAGGTCCTGGGTGAAGGATAATAGTCCTGGCTTTGAGCATTTCAAGTTTTTTCCTGTTCATTCCAAAGAGCTCCGCATACTCTCTAAGAGAAGGAAAAACCTTTTTAGCTGATTGCCTCTCAAGTTGAATCCTGAGGAGAACTACAACGTCTGAGATTTCAGCCACTTCCTCAAAAGAGGAAAGTTTCTTTACACCAAGAGCTTCCGGAAACCTTGGCATCATTGGAGAGGGTCCGTAGATGAAAACCTCTGCTCCAAGCTTCCTGAAGAGTATCGCGTCAGACCTTGCAACTCTGCTGTGGGAAATGTCTCCCATTATGGTAACTTTCTTTCCTTCAAGACTTCCCATGTGCTCAATTAAAGTAACTGCATCAAGGAGAGCCTGAGTTGGGTGCTGATGACAGCCGTCTCCAGCGTTAACTATCGAAGCGTTGATGTAGTTTTTCACTGTATAGGGAGCTCCTTCGCACGGATGCCTCAGAACAACAACATCCGGATGCATCATATCAAGGTTTTTCAGTGTATCTATGAGACTTTCCCCTTTCTTAACACTGCTTGCAGATGCGGTTATATTGATAACATCAGCTGAGAGGAACTTTCCAGCCTTTTCAAAGGAAGACCTTGTTCTGGTGGAGGGCTCAAAGAAGAGGTTCACAACACACTTTCCCCTGAGGACTGTAAACTTCTTCCTATCCTCTCTTAGAGCTTTCTTAACCTGTTGAGAGAGCCTGTATATCTCCTGAAACCGTTCCTTTGAGATGTCCTCTGTAGAAATGAGATGTTTCATTACTACCTCTTACTCTTTTTTGGTTCTCTTATAGCTAAATAGAAGATGTAAGTAATTCCCAGTAAAATAAGCAAGAAATAGATTGCCAAAAGAATATCGTTAGTGTTTACTTTCATTGCTAACCTCTTCAAGCAAGTTTGTATATTCTGAAAGCTTACTCCAAAGTCCAACCAAAATGATTAAAAGCCATAGAGAACTTACTACTCCAAAAACTGCAAAAAGAACAAAACCTTCCGATCTAACAATACTCAGCGTTCCTGCAACATCTCCAAAGAAGAGAGCAAAAACCAACTTAAACAACTCCCTGAGGTTTTCTATTCTCTCCTTTAAAGTTATTTCTCTCAAACCTTTTCCTCTACCTTTATAGGTATCCTTATTGCTTCTCTCACTTCAACTGCAAGTCTGTGAGCCTCAAGCCCCTCACACTCGGCAAGGTTTCTTGCGTGTTCTGAAATCTGCTTAAATCCTTCTTCACTGACGTAGAGAACAGAAGAACGCTTAATGAAGTCATAAACTCCTAAGGGAGAGAAGAACCTTGCACTGCCTCCGGTTGGCAGAACATGGTTCGGTCCCAGAACATAGTCTCCCAAGGATTCACAGGTATAATGTCCAAGGAATATAGCACCGGCATTCTTTATGTGGTCAAGAAGAGCAAAAGGTTCTTTCGTCGCAACCTCAAGGTGTTCTGGCGCCACTACATTTGCAACTTCACAGGAATGGTAAATATCCCTCGTAATGAAGACAGTTCCAAAATTCTCAATGGATTTTTCCGCAATCTCTTTTCTTTTAAGAGCCTTCAGTTTTTCTTTTAGAGCCTCTACTGTCTTCTTTGCAATTTCCTCACTGTGAGTAACAAGGAAAGAACCTGCAAGCTCATCGTGTTCAGCCTGAGAAAGGAGATCAACAGCAACCCACTCTGGATTTGCAGACTCATCTGCAATTACAAGTATCTCGCTGGGACCTGCAACCATATCTATATCAACAGTTCCAAAGAGAAACTTCTTTGCAAGGGCAACGTAGATATTTCCAGGACCAACGATCTTGTCAACCTTCGGTATTGACTCAGTTCCAAAAGCTATTGCAGCAACCCCGTGAGCTCCACCAACCCTGTAGATCTCATCAACCCCGGAAAGCTTTGCAGCTACAAGTGAATAAGGATTAACCTCTAAGGAACCAATGGCTGGAGTGATCATCACAACTTTTTCAACACCCGCAACCTTTGCGGGAACTGCATTCATTATGACAGAAGATGGATAAGAGGCTTTTCCGCCGGGAACGTAAATTCCAGCACTCTCTAAGGGTGTAACTTTCTGTCCAAGAACCATTCCCGGTTCTGTAACAAAGTAGGAGTTTTCCTTCTGATACTCGTGAAACTTTCTAACTCTTTCAACAGCAACTTTTATGGCTTCAAGAACTTCTGGCTCTACCTTCTTAAAAGCCTCTTTTATCTCTGCTTCAGTAACCCTGACGTTTTCTGGAGTGAGCTCAACCCTGTCAAACTTCCTTGCGTAAGAAAATACGGCATTATCTCCAAAATTCCTGACATTTTCAATTATCTCAAGGACACTTTGGGCATATTTGCTTTCCAGCCCCTGACCTCTGTTTTTAATTCTGAGGAGCTCGGGATTCCTTTCCCAGTTTTCCGTTCTAAGATCTACTATTCTCATGACCTTACCTCTCATAGATTTTTACAATAATTCTGAACCTTTATTCTATAAAAATTGCCATAGCCTTTCATACTCTCCATTTTGCAGAAAACCTAAGCGAGAAAGCCTCGCTTTTCAAAGCGGGGAGGAGCACCGCAACGTTTAAATATTTATTTTTTCACGAGTTAACTAATGGTTACAATATCTGTGAAGTTTAAACTCGAACTTACGAAGGAGCAAAGACGGAAGGTTTTAGATTTAGCCAAGAAGTATAGAGATGCTTTCAACGAAGTTAGTGAATACGCTTTTAATAATCGTGTTTTCGATCACGTAAGTTTGCATAAAGCCTTTTACTACAAGCTTAAAGAGAAGTATGGTTTTCAATCGCAGATTGCCATTTCTGTTATAAGAGAAGTTGCTCAGCATTACGATAATATTTTCAACCAGTTGGCTGGGAAGATTGACGTTCCCAAGAAGAATCGGAGGAAGTTAATTGAATTATTCTACAAAGAAATTGGAAGACCTATTAAGAGGAAGAAGTTAATCGTTAAGCTCGTTAAGAGGAGAAGTTACGATTTGAAACTTAACCCAAGAGTTTGTTCTATCTCAGTTATCGGAGAAAGGTTGAAGAAAATACCATACTACGGGTGGAACAAGCACTACGAGTATATCGAAAAATACGGTTACGGAGATGCCGTTTTGTACTATGAGAGAAGTAACAAGCTTTGGTATCTTATCGTATCTGTTGAAGTTCCCGATAAGGAGCTAAGACCTAAGAAGGTCGTTGGTGTAGATATAAATGAACCTTCAAATAGTTTCGTAGCTTTACACGACAGTTTAGGTGAATCGCACCTCGTTGAATTCTCTCAGCACGTTTTAAAGTTGAAGACGCATTATCACAAGTTACGCTCACAGCTTCAATCTAAAGGCACTCGCTCCGCTAAGAGGCGTTTGTTGTCTCTTAGCGGAGTCGAGAAACGGCTGGTTAGAAACTACTTGCACGTCGTTGCTAAGAAGATTGTAGTTGAGAATTCCCCATGTGTTTTTGGTCTGGAAGATCTGACTGGCATCAGAGAATACAGGGAAAATAATGCTAAGTTTACAGGAGAAAGGAGAAGACAGTTTTCGCAATGGTGCTTTAGGGAGCTTCAGCAATTGATCGAGTACAAAGCAAAGCTTTACGGAAGTAAAGTCGTTTACGTGAATCCACAATATACGTCAATCAGTTGTCCAGTTTGTGGTTATACTGACAAAGAAAACAGAGATGGAAAAGAATTTAACTGTAAAAACTGTGGATTCAGAGAACACGCAGATGTCGTTGGTGCTAAGAATATTATGCTAAGAGTTTTGAAATCTCTTCAAAACGGGGCGTTTGTCAGCCGTCCCGATGCTCCCTCCCATAATGGGAGGTCGAGCAAGCTCCGCCCCTCAGGGCGGGGTAGCTGACAATTCTTACTCACACCGCTGTCTGTCAAGTTCATAGAACCGTAAAAGCCAGTGTCGTCGATGATGTATATCTTTGCATGTGCAAATTCTCTCGGTCTTCTGGCACAGTCAAGATCTATTTTACTTGTGGTGATTATTCGCACATCTAATCCTTTTTCATACTTCGATTTAAGGAGATCCATATACATATCGGATATAAAAGGCGAAATAATCCATATTCTACTTTTTGCTGATCTTATTCTGTCTACAATCTCTTTTCCTACACCTCATCCAAATTTCATCTGAGTAATTTTTACCAAAAACGTAAATTAAAAATCTTATGGTGGTTTTTGCACCATAGTACCTCGAGGAGGTACTGCATCGTAAAACTACCCGCGAGGAGTAGCTAATCGTGTACGTTTACTCTAAATTTAAGTCGTTGTGGAAAACTGATTTCGTTTGCGAGTAAGTTGGCGTAAACTTCTCTCTCAGTCCCTTTCGAGAGGTTTCTCCTTTACATTTTAATTCTCGGTCTCTTTAAAGGTAAACTGTTAAAGGTAGAAGAAGACTTTTTCGAGTTAACCTTTTAAAGGTAATTTTCGTAAGTTGGAGTATGGGAGTAAAAGTGGTCGTGGCAAACCAGAAGGGGGGTACTGGAAAGACGACGAGTACTATACTGCTCTCCTACCTGCTCTCGAGAGAAGGACTAAGAGTTCTCGCGGTGGACTTCGATCCGCAAGCGTGCTTGACGATTTCGCTTCGCGCCGGAGGTCCCGACATATCTAAAGCTTTGGAGTCGTTGCTGGTGGAGTACGAGGAAAAGGTCAACGAGGGCGAAGAGGTAGATCCGACGAAGATCGTAGACGCGAGGAAGTACGTCACGAGCGTAGAGTTCTTGGACGGTCGCTTTGACGTCGTGCCGAGCAGTAGGCACTTGGGTACCGTGGAAAGGAGACTCAACGACGCTATAGAGGGCGAGAGGGTTCTTTCGTGGTTCCTAGACGGGTTAGACTACGACGTCGTGT
>OFBV01000088.1_pt1 | contig 13102 bp, 16 predicted proteins | sample 1520691 | NCBI WGS metagenome assembly OFBV01 (sample SAMEA3696450, study PRJEB22514) | metagenome | biome: water; feature: marine; material: hydrothermal vent | place: Pacific Ocean | collected 2014-08-16 | depth 1514 m | reverse complement strand
ACTTTATAGATTTGCCTCAATGGTTAAGAAAAAATGATAGCCTTCGCAAGTGAGCTCAAAAAACTAGGTATTCTTGGTGGAGTAGCTGCTGCAATAGCTATAATTGTAATTGTGGGATTCACAGCAATTAATACGCCAATTGATTCTACTGTAAGTTCAACAACAGATAACCCATTATTGGTGAATATTGATCAAACTACATACCAAAGAGCTGATATAATTTCCATCTCAGGTGATACAAACTCCTATACTAAATCAGTTGAATTATCAATAGAAAACACTAATGGTGTAAAAATATGGAAGGAAATCATCAATCCCAAAAATGATGGACAGTTTTCAACGCTCATTATAGCTGGTGGTGGTGGATGGGAAAATAATGGTGTCTACACATTAAAAGCTGTGCAGGATGATTTAGTAAGCGAAATTGAGTTTAAAATTATTGCATAAAAATTAGTTCGCCAGATCTTCATCATTCCATCTTAATCTGTACTTTCCAACAGAACGCATGTATTCTATCTTACCGCCCTTTTTGAATACTAGTTTATTTTCCCTGTGTGATGTATCACGAATCTCCAAAACCACATTGTCAACAATAGTCTCAAAAATAGTTGGGTTATTTGATACCAATTTCCAAGATTCAGAAGAAAAATCTAGATAATGAACTGTATGGACAAGTCCCATGATTTATGGATTCAATTCCATACCTAAAGGCTTTTGTTCAATTTAGTTTTGCAAAACTAATCAATTAGATGTAAAGATTACAATCTATGAAAGCAACTTTATCCCTTAAAATAATTCAAGAAAAAGTCAAAACTTGCAAAAAGTGTGATTTGTGTGATACAAGAAAAAATGCAGTTCCTGGAAAAGGAAATCAAAATGCAGATATTGTTTTTATCGGTGAAGCACCTGGAAAAAATGAAGATCTGTATGGTGAGCCATTTATCGGTACTGCAGGAAAAAAGCTTGATGATGCATTAAAAAATGCTGGGTTGACAAGAAACAGTGTATATATCACAAATATTGTAAAATGCAGACCGCCTAAAAACAGAATTCCAAATGATGTTGAAAAATCAATGTGTAACGAGTATTTGAAAGATGAGATTGCAATTATTAATCCTAAAATAATTTGCCTACTTGGAAATACACCGTATTACTCAATTTTAGGCGGTAAAGAAATTTCAAAGAACCATGGAAAATTTATTTCTAAAGATAATCGTATGTATTTTGTCACATTTCATCCTGCCGCAACAATTTACAACCAAAAACTTGTAAATGTTTTCAAAAATGATATTAAAAAACTAGTGAATGAATTACAAAAAATAAAACATGTAGATTAAAATGAAAGTTTTACCAAGAAAGTTTTACATGAACGATACCAAACAAGTCGCAAAAGATCTTTTAGGAAAAACTTTAGTAAGAAAAATTGGAAATCAGGTACTATCTGGAGTCATAATAGAAACTGAAGCATACAGGGGGAAAAATGATCCGGCTAGTCATGCATCAAGAAAAAAAACTGAACGAAATAAAATTATGTTTGGTGAAGTGGGACGCGCATATGTTTATTTCACATATGGTATGCATTATTGTTTTAATGTGGTTGCAAGAAAAAAGGAAGACGAATCTGGCGCTGTTCTAATACGAGCAATTCAACCACAGCAAGGAATTAAACACATGGTAAAAAATAGAAAAACTGATGTTATTTCTAATTTGACAAATGGACCTGGAAAACTAACTCAAGCAATGCAAATTACTTTAAAACAATATGACCTAGACCTAACAAAAAATTCATCACTGTTTATTATTGACGGTAAAAAGCCAACAAAAATCATGACAAAACCTAGAGTAGGAATAAAGACTGGTATTGACAAACTATGGAATTTCAGTTATAAAATCTAATTTTGATTATTGTTATCATCATCGTCTAGTGTCCATGGAGCAATTTTACCAAGTATTTTTTCCCAGTTTAATCGTAAAAGAAGAATTACAACAATTGTCATTGCTGCACCCAGTATGATAATACCAACATAAACAAGCAATGGATCTTCAATATCCTGAAGTACTGGTTCTAAAAGTGACAAACCCGTGTAATGTGAAATTAATACAATAACGTAATACAAAACAATTTTTCCCAATAATGTGGCAATGAAGAACCTTTTTGGATTGTATTTTGCTAATCCTAATGGAATGTAAACTAAATCATCAGGAATAGGAGTTGCAGCAGCAACAAAAGCCGCTGAACCACCATATCGCTTTACTAATTTTTGAAATGGCAGCATTCGTTTTTTAGTTTTTTCAGAAATAATTTTTCTTCCACCATAACTAACGTAAAATATTATCTGCTTAGCTGCTGTGGACGTCAAAGCTGCAATTAAAACTAAAACATGAATGTCAAATTGTTCTCCCACCGCCATTGTAGCTACCAAAACAAATGAAGGGATTGGTACAAACGGTATAAGTGAACCAAAGAAACTGACAATAGTTAAACCAAGATAACCAACTTCAGGAGTAAAAGGAAACAATTCCCAAAGATCCACACGTCGATCAACATTCCGCTTTATTTAACTCTAAAAAAAATAATTACTAGTCGTCAACTGCGATCAAAATATGTTTTTTTATGATCGACTTGTACTATAATGATGTATTCAACATGTTCACAATGTGGTAGATTAGTAACAAGACCAGAGGCTAAATATTGTTCTGATGAATGCGAGGAAAAAGCAAACTAGTGAAATCTTACAACTGTAATTGATTATTCATAAAGCCAACATAAAACATGTCCTGATTCTGTTTTTATTTTTGGTGGATCAGTTTTACATTTATCCATTGCCTCAGGACATCTATCAAAAAATCTACATCCTGGTTTCGTAGCGGATAAATCAGGTGGGCTACCAGGAATGAATTTTAGTTTTTTTTGTTTGCGTAAGGTTGGAATTGAATTTAATAATCCTTGCGTGTACGGATGTTTAGGATTACGATATATTTCTGCAGATGTGCCAAACTCAACCATTTTTCCACCATACATTACGCCAATTTTTTCTGCCACCTCAGATAATATTGCAAGATCATGTGAAATTAACATAAGAGACATACCCTTCTTTTTTAAGTTCTTTAGTAAATTGATGATTGTTGCTTGGACGAGTACATCGAGTGCAGTTGTAGGCTCATCAGCTATAACAAATTTTGGTTTTAACAACAACGCCATTGCAATGACAATTCTTTGTTTCATTCCACCACTAAGTTCATGTGGATATTTTTCCAAAACAGAATAATCCAAATTCACAGAATTAATAGCATCTCGTATAATTTTATCCGCGTTACTATCAAAGCCATGTTGTTTTAACACCTCATCAAATTGTTGCTGTATTGTAAAAACTGGATCCAGTGAATTCATAGCACCCTGAAAGATCATTGAAATTTCTTTCCAGCGTATGCTTTCATCAAATTTGGATTCAGGCATATCAAGAATTGATTCGCCCATAAATGTGATTTTTCCTGAAACTATGTTTCCTCCCTGAAGCATTCTGATGATCGTTAAACCCAAAGTGCTCTTTCCACAAGCACTCTCACCTGCTATCCCAATTGATTCACCATCTTCCAATTGAAATTCAACATTTTCTAATGCATGTATATTGCCATGTGAGGTTTTGTAATCAACGGACAGATCAGAAATTTCTATCTTTGGCATAATTATAGCATAACATACTTCATTTTATTTTTTCAAGAAAGGATATATTCAATGGATCATCATTTAAGATGATTTCCATGAATCTTGGTTGAACCCACCATGTTGAGGATATTAATGCCGGTATGAAAGGTCAGGAAGTTATTCTTGGAGGCTGGGTAGAAGATCTAAGAAAAATGGGCAAAATGACATTTCTTACATTACGCGATGTCACAGGTATTATTCAAATCATACTCACGGATGATGTAATGAAATCAATTGAAGATATCACCAGACAAAGCGTTGTTAGAGTAACTGGTAAAATACAGGATACAAGGGCTAGGGATTTTGAATGTGAAATTAAAGCCGATGAAATTAACATCTTGGCAAAAGCTGTTCATCCATTACCTATTGATCCTATTGGCAGGCTTGAAAGTCATATTGACAATAGGCTAAATTCTAGGGCATTAGATATGCGTAACCAAAAAACAGCGTCAATCTTCAAAGTCAGGCATCACGTTTTAGCATCATTAAGAAAAAGATTGTCAGAAAAGAAATTCATTGAAATTACTACACCAAAAATTATTGGCAGTGCAAGTGAAGGAGGCGCAAATTTGTTCTCATTGGATTATTTTGGAAAACAAGCATACTTGGCACAAAGCCCACAGCTCTATAAGGAACAGATGACAATTGGTCTAGAAAGAGTGTTTGAAATTGCATCATTTTATCGGGCGGAAAAATCACATACAGGCAGACACTTAAGCGAATTTACTAGCGTTGACATCGAAGCCGCATTTATGGACTACACTGATGTGATGAATGTTTTAGAAGATTTAGTTCTTAATACTTTCAAGTATGTTTCCGAAAACTGTAAAGAGGAACAAGAAATTTTAGGGAATAAAATCACTATACCTAATAGCCCATTTAAGAAAATTACATACTCGGAGGCTTTAGAAGAGCTAAATAGAAAAGATGCTAAACTAGAATTTGGTGACGACCTTTTAGATTCTCACTTGAGAATAATAGGAGAAAACCATCCAGGTTTTTATTTCATAACAGACTGGCCAATCAAGCTTAAGCCGTTTTACATCATGGAAAAGGAAGACACTCCTGAGATTTCCGAGTCATTTGATTTACAATTTGGTTATCTTGAATTGTCATCTGGTGGTAGTAGACTGCATAACCCAGAGAAGATCAAAGCAAGATTAAGCGAGCAAGATCTTGACCCTGCAAAATTTTCGGAACACCTACAGGCGTTTGATTGGGGTATGCCACCACATGCAGGTTGGGGATTAGGATTAGAAAGACTACTAACGGTAATTCTAGGAATAGATAATGTAAGAGAAGTTATTTTGTATCCAAGAGACCCAGAAAGATTAAAGCCTTGAGATAATTTCTTTAGTAAACTCCATCGTGGTTTTATCCCCGCCTGTATCTTTTGTTTTAATATTATTTTTTACTACATCGTATACAACATCCTCTAATTTTTGCCCAACATCAATGCATTTCTGGTCATTGTGTTTATTCCCAAGCCATTCTAACATCATTTTGATTGAAAGTATGAAGGACGTAGGATTTGCAATCTGTTTTCCCGCAATATCAAATGCTGCTCCATGTACTGGTTCAAACAATCCAAAATTATCACCAATATTTGCAGCAGGAGCCATACCCAAACCACCTACCACTTGAGCTGATTCATCAGAAAGTATATCGCCAAACAAATTGGTTGTAACAATCACATCAAATAATTGCGGTTGACGAATTAAATTCATTGAACATGCATCAACATACATCTCTTCAAATTTAATATCAGGAAAATCATTAGCAACTTTTGAGCATGTACGAGCAAATAATCCATCAGTTTTTTTCATTACATTAGATTTATGAACACATGTAACTTTTTTCATTTTCCTTTGACTAGCAATTGTAAAAGCATGATTTGCAATTCTTTTTGATGCTTTTTCAGAAATAATTCTCATTGCCACAGCTATATCGCCAATCTCAAATTCTTCGCCAGTGTACAAATCCTCTGTATTTTCTCTGACAATTACTAAATCCACATCGTCACGTAATGATGGCATGTTTGGATATGACTTTGCAGGTCTAATGTTTGCATAAAGATCTAACATGCGTCTCAAGTACACGATTACATCTTTTGCGCTTTCACCCACTGGTGCCTTTAAGCATGCATCAGAGTTTTTTATTGTTTCAAAGACTTCAGCGGGTAATGCTTCACCAGTATTTTTTAAAACAGTATCACCTGCTTCAAGTTTTTTTATTTCGAATTTAATGCCCATATTGTCATTAATTGTTTGTAAAATACTAAAGGCTGATTCAGATATCTCTGGACCTATTCCATCACCTGTAACTAATGAAATGTTATACTTGTGGCTCATTTTTCTATACCAATAATTACGCCTTTTTTTGCTTAACTAATTTTTTTAGCATAATCCTGTTCATTCCATCAATAACAGCCTGTACACTAGTTATGACAATGTCTTCACCAATGGATTTTGAAGAAACCATATTTTGCATAGCATCTTCTAACTTAATCGTCACTTCACATAATGCAGTTGAGCCACCAGATATAGATGCCAAATTATAATCCTTAATCCTAATTTCTGAAATTTTGCCTGTGATCTTTTGAATTGCATTAAGTGATGCATCGACAGGTCCAACACCATAATCGGTTGCCGAATGTTCTTCACCATCAATGTTTAATTTTACAAATGCATGTGGCATATTACCCATTCCAGTAGAAACTGAAAATCCCGTTAACTGTACCAAACGTTTTAGTTTAGAATCGCCCATCACTTCATTGGATATTGACAATAACTCAACATCAGTAACATGTTTTCCTTGGTCACCAATTGATTTGACTTTTTTAAGAATTTGTTTTAACTGATCCTTATCAGGTTGTACACCATATTCTTCAAGCATGGCACTAATCCCGTGAGCCCCTGCATGCTTACCAACTTGGAACCACCTGTTACGCCCTACAATTTCTGGACTGATTGGCTCATAGGTAAGTGGATTACTTAAAACTCCATGAGTGTGTATGCCAGATTCATGCCCAAATGCATTTTCTCCTATGATTGCCTTGTTAGGTTGAACTGGCATTCCAGCTAATTTTGAAACATATTTTGATGTCTCATAAAGAAGTTTAGTTTTGATGTTAGTCTCCCAAGATTGATCAAATCTCAAGCATTGTAATGCCATCACAAGTTCTTCGAGAGATGCATTACCTGCGCGTTCACCAATACCATTTATTGTTACATGTGCACATTGTGCGCCAGCTTGTATACCAGATATAGCATTAGCTACCGCAAGTCCAAAATCATTATGGCAATGCATACTAATTGGTAATTTAGTGGCTTCAATAGCATCCCTTGTGATTTCAGCTATATACTGTGGTGTTGAATATCCAACAGTATCAGGTATATCTATTCTATCAGCACCAGCTTTTGTAACCGCAGTAAATATTTTTTTTAAGAAATCACGATCTGTGCGCGTTGCATCTTCAGCTGAGAATTCTACCTGCAAGCCTCGTGATTTTGCATATTCGACTGACTCGATTGCTTTTTCAAGTGCTTGATCTTGTGAAAGATGTAATTTATACTGAAGATGAATATCTGAGGTTGCGATAAATGTATGAACGTACTTTAAACCACAGTCAACCACTGCGTCAATATCCTGTTGATTTGTTCTAGCAAGACCACATAATTCAGCAGATAGATTTGCCTGCGTGATCATTTTAATAGCTTTTTGTTCGCCTTCTGAGATAACAGGGAATCCTGTCTCTATAGCATCAACACCTAATTCGTCTAATTTTTTTGCAATGTTTAACTTATTTTCAGGTGATAAAGCAACACCGGGTGATTGTTCCCCATCCCTTAATGTAGTATCAAAAATTCTAACTTTCATTTTACTTCATCTATAAAGCAGTTACCCCAGTTCTGGCAGAATCTAAAATACCAAATGATTTTATTGATTCTTCAAATGATTTAATTTCGTCAGGTGTAGCTGTTAACTCAACTATCAACGAATTTTCCTGCTCATTGTGGATTTTTGCACCAAATGTATTCGCCAACTTGTTAATCTCTGCACTGTCTGATGCATCACTTAACTTAACCTTAAACAATGCCAATTCTTTATACACACTCTCTTTCTCATCTAGTCTTTTGACTTCTATTGTATCAATCATTTTATCAAGTTGTTTAACAATTTGAGCAATTTGTTTTTCAGTACCAACAGTTGTTATTACCATCTTTGAAAATTCAGGGTTTTCCATTACGCCCACTGATATGCTATCTATATTGAAATTTCTAGCTCTAAACAAGTGAGTGACCTTGAATAAGATTCCTGGTTTGTTTTCAACCCGAATTGATAATATTGCCCACATAACACTCACTATGATGGTAAGATCATATCCTTTAATGAAGTTCCAGGTGCAACAAATGGTAATACATCCTCTTCTGGATCTATTGGTATATCAATTACTGTAGCTACGTCACTGTTAAGACCAACCTTAACCGCTTTGCCTAACTCATCAAGTGATTGAGCTCTTATACCTTGTGCACCGTACGATTCTGCTAATTTAACGTAATCTGGACATTTTTTTAGATCAATTCCAATCATTCGTCTATCATAAAATGTTCTTTGCCATTGTGCAACCATTCCCAATGAAAAATTGTTAATCAAGAATACTATAACCGGAATATCCTCCAATACAGAAGTTGCAAGTGAGTTTTCTGTCATGTTGAAACTTCCATCACCAGCAATGTCTACTACTGCTACATCTGGTCGTGCAACTTTTGCGCCAATTGCCGCAGGAAATCCCCATCCCATTGTTCCAAGACCAGTAGAACTAAAGAATGTGCCAGGATGTATTGCATCAAAGAATAATGACGCCCACATTTGATGCTGGCCAACTTCAGTTGTTACAATTGATTCCTTAGGAAGTACCTCTCGTAATTTCCTTAAAATTTTAGCCGCTGACATTTCACCTGGATGCAATTTTAGATTTTCACGCTAGTAATCCTTAACCTCATTAACATGTTTTAACCAGTTATTCCCATCAGATTTTTTTAATGCTTTTTTCGCAAGAGTCTTAAGCATAACTCTTAATGAAGCCTTAACATCACCAACAACCGCAACTTGTGCTGTTTGATTCTTTCCAATTTCTGCAGGATCTACATCCATATGAATAATTTTCAAATTACGCTCAAATTCTTCAAATGTTCCAACAGAACGATCCGAAAACCTTGTTCCTATAGCTAAAACACAATCCACTTCAGTCATAATCTTATTTGCTTCAGCATGGCCATGCATTCCAATTGGACCAAGTGAAAGTGGATGGTTCTCTGGGAAAGACCCCTTACCCTTGAATGTTGTAACAACTGGAATCATTAACATTTCAGCAATTGATTGAAGTTCCGCAAATGCAGATGAAATTATTGTTCCACCGCCAGCTAAAATTATTGGTTTTTCTGAAGAAAGAAGCAAGTCTATAGCTCTTTCAATATTTACCATATCAACATCAGTCCATGGATGATAACCAGGCATTCTTACTTCTTCAGGAAAAGTAACTTTTGCCTCATTTTGCTGAACATCTTTTGGTATATCAAGCAATACGGGACCAGGTCTACAGTTTCTGCAATGTAAAATCCTTTTTTTACAATTTCAGGAATTTCTTCAGGTGTTCTTGGCTGAAACGCATACTTTACAGATGGATTTGACATCCCTATTATGTCACTTTCTTGAAATGCATCACGACCAATCATGTTTACTGGAACTTGACCAGTGACAGCAACCATCGGAGCTGAATCTGCCTGTGCAGTTGCAATGCCAGTTAACAAGTTTGTTGCACCAGGTCCTGATGTTGCAAAACAAACACCTGGTTTTCTACTAACTCTGCCGAAACCATCAGCCATATGCGCAGCAGACTGTTCATGCCTGACTAGTATATGACGTATGTTACTTTTGTAAAGCTCGTCATACATTGGAAGGTTTGCACCTCCCGGTAAGCCAAAGACTTGTTTAACGCCTTCCTTTTCCAACGCTTTCATAAGCGCTTTTCCACCGTTCATAATTTCCATTTTATCATTCATGACCTACACCATAATTTTAATCGTATTAAAAACTGGCTGCAGATTTACAGCTTCAGGTCAACTAGCAACAGGATACTTACAATGCTAGTCTTACTGATTTTATTCATACAGCAACGTATGCAAATCATCCTGAATTAATTAATGTTTCTGGAATACATGTCTGGAAATGCTTACTTGAATTTCTGTTAACACTTAAACTGACTAAAGTACAAAAAAGAGTAATTTTGCAGGATCAAAAAGAAATTGTTGAGGTAATTCAAACTTTTTTTGAAACGGGTAAAACAAAGGACTTCTCAGTGTTAGGAAATATTCAACTTAATTCACCAGAATTTTCTAGTTTTAGTGATGTTCCACCATATGGTTTGAAGGGTTATTCTGAATCAATTGCTCTTGAGGAATTAAGATTCTCAAGCATTTCAGATTATGATTACGAAATAAAAAATGCTAAAATCAATGTTTTTGGAACTACAGGAATTGTCACGTTTGAATTGACTCAAAAAGGCATACTAGTAGACAATAAGGCTTTCACTGGTCAGCATATTACAATTAATGGTAGGGCAACATTTGTTTTAATTAAGAAAGATACTTGGAAAATTTTGCATTACCATCTTGATAAAATTTCCAACTAATTTTTTGCGTGCTATTTTTCTGCTTTAGGTAATTTTGGTTTAGGTTGGCAAAACTTTTTGTATAGTTCATCGGCTTCGTCAACATTTGCATTTCCATGTACAATAGAACGAACTGCACGGATCATGGGTACAGGGTTTTCAGATTGCCAAATATTTCGTCCCATATCAACTCCTGCTGCACCACGTTCAATTGAGTTGTATGTTAATTCAAGAGCATCACGCTCTGCGATTTTTTTACCACCAGCCACAATTATTGGCACAGGACAAGATTCTGTCACTTTGTCAAAATCTTCACAATAATACGTCTTGACAATATGTGCGCCTTGCTCAGCAGCAATTCTGCATGCTAAAGATAGATAACGCGCATCCTTTTGTCCAATTTCTTTTCCCACTGCTGTAACAGCAAGAACCGGAATACCGTACTCCTCTGCTTCATTAACTAATCTGCCGAGGTTAACAATAGTTTGTTGTTCATACTTTGAGCCGACAAAAATTGACATAGCTAATGCAGAAGCATTAAGTCTAATAGCATCTTTAATGCTCACAGTGATTTGCTCGTTTGATAAATCTTCGCCAATAATACTAGAACCGCCAGATACTCTTAAGACAATTGGTACAGAAGATTTTGGATCGATTGATGTTCGTTGTACTCCTCTTGTAAGCATTATCGAATCACAATACTTGAGTAACGGTGCAGTTGTTTTTCTAGGAACCTCTAATTTTTCAGTAGGACCTAAAAAATATCCATGATCAACAGCTAACATTAATGCACGATTATCATTTGGTTTAATGATATGAGATATTCTATTTTGTAATCCCCAATCCATTTTACTTCGATTTCACAAGAAACAATTTGCCTTCTTAAGCCTTTCTCAATTACTTATGATTATTTTCATAGCATTATCGCCTGATTTGGCATGTACAAAGGCCTCTTGGCATTCTTGTAAATTATATTTATGCGTAATTAGCTGTGATACATTAATTTGTTTATTTGATATTTTCTCAAGCGCCTCTTTAGTATCAAAATCAGATGCCGCGTAAGAATTAACAATTGTAATACCTTTAGAGTGTATTTCACTCATGTCAAGGTAAACACTTGCACCCTTGCTTGGTACACCAAACATAACAATGATGCCTCCCTTTCTAACAAAATTAACAGCGTCTTTTAATGCGTTCAAACTACTAGTAGATACTATAACAACATCAACACCTTGATTTGCAGTTTCAGATTTTATTTGTTCCAAAGCGTTAGTATTTCCAGAATGAATTGTTACAGTTTCAAATTTTTTTGCGAAATCGAATCGGAAATCATTCAAATCCAAACAAAATATTTTTCCAAAACCGTGATCTTTTGCAAGCATTGCATGCATAATTCCAGTAGGACCTACACCAAGTATAGCAACACTATCATTATTTTTATGTGTGAATTTATTCCAGGCTCTAATACAACATGCAAGTGGTTCAATCATTGCAGCTTCTTCAAAAGACATGCTATCGGGGATATTTAGCACGCCACCATGCTTTACATTCCATTCTGGGACAACGTATTCGTCTGCAAGTCCGCAAGGTTCAAGATTTGATTCGTAATATTTTTTACACATTGTTTCATTTCCATGGCTACATTCATGACAATCATCTGAATAACATGCAACGTGATGATGTGTAAACACACGATCACCAACACTGAAACTTGAAATTTCTGAACCCACCTGTGTTATTATCCCTGCAGGTTCATGTCCAAGTCTCATGGATGGCTGTCCATATTTTCCGAACACTTTTTCCACGTCAGAACCACAAATTCCACAAGCACGCATTTTAACAAGCATGTCACCCGGACCTATTGGTGGTTTTTCTATATTTTTAATTTCAATGTTGGAATTACTTTTTACCACTGCCGCTTTCATTGGCATATTTCACCAATAATTCTATGTAAAGTATGGCATTTGTATACTAGAAAATCTATCTAGTTAGATTCAAAAGATAGTATGTTTCTACATCAATATGGCAGAACCATCATTCTGGCCTTACGGTTTAGGAATTGCTGTGGTCATAACATTAGCTGTTATCATTCCACTTCTTCGCAAAAGGAGAAAATCTGGATCTAATTAACAATGCTTGATACAAACATAGAATCTATTGGCATGGTATTGCTAGTAGCATGTCTAGTTGGTGTAATAGCGTCTGTGGTAGGGATAAGAATGTACATACTTTTCAAGAAATAGCCTAAATATAGAAACCCGCAAACAACTTTAAGGAATTACAAATCAAGCAAAATGTAGAAAATGGCAGGAATTGGTACATTTATCATGCTTGGAATAGTTGTAGGTTCCATTTGTGTTTCAATGTATTTATTTTTGGATAGTCAACTTGTTGATATAACCGAGGCATCGGGCGACTCGATAACAGTAAACAATGTGGAATTTAATATAAGCCATATTGGAAACTATGAAAGCCTAGAAAAAACGAAAGAGTATAAGGAATTAGAAAAAACACAGGCGATAAAGGGACTAGCAACAAGCGAAATAGCAGAAGGGGTTTATTTCCAAATTCAAATTACCGCACATAATATTGGTGCTGAAACTGTAAGGTTTAGTGGTGGACAGTTTTACCTATACGACATTAACCAAGAAAAATATGATGCGGTTTTTATTGGATATGCTGGTTCGGACATAATAGAAGAATTATCAAGGGTAGATCTTTTA
>OFBV01000076.1_pt1 | contig 15467 bp, 17 predicted proteins | sample 1520691 | NCBI WGS metagenome assembly OFBV01 (sample SAMEA3696450, study PRJEB22514) | metagenome | biome: water; feature: marine; material: hydrothermal vent | place: Pacific Ocean | collected 2014-08-16 | depth 1514 m | reverse complement strand
TGTATAGCTTTTTTTTCAGCCGTTACTGCCATCTTTCCCTCAAAATTGTGTTAGCTAAGTTTAAATTTAGCCCCGAAATCGACTGCATAGATTTTTGAGTGTCCTTTCTGCACCTTCCATTATGTCCCTTATTATCTCCTCAGCCGTTTCTTCCTTGTTTACGTAGCCAACAACCTGACCAGCCATCACAGAACCCCACTCAACGTCTCCCTGCTCTGCTGCAAGTCTCAGACGACCTCTTCCAAGCTCCTCAAGCTCTTCCTTTGGAGCTCCAGAAAACTCGAGCTCTGCAAACTTCCTTGTAAGCTTGTTTTCAATAAGTCTAACTGGATGACCCGTTGTGATTCCGGTAACAGTTATCTGATTAAACCTTGCCTTCAGAATCTTCTCTTTATACTTAGGATGAACATTACACTCCTTTGCGGCTAAGAATCTTGTTCCAACCTGAAGCCCTTCAGCTCCGAGGACAAATGCCGCAGCAGCCTGCTCGCCGAGGGCAATTCCACCAGCAGCAATAACTGGAATATTCACGGCTCTGACAATTGAAGGTATCAGAACCATAGTTGTAAGTTTTCCTATGTGCCCTCCTGCTTCCATTCCCTCGGCAATTACTGCATCACAACCAATCCTCTCCATTCTCTTCGCAAGGGCATCACTTGCAACAACCGGAATAACCTTTATCCCCTTCTCCTTGAAGGCTGGAATGTACTTTCCGGGGTTTCCAGCACCTGTTGTAACCACGGACACTTCCTCTTCCAGACAGACCTCTATAATCTCTTCAGCGTTTGGCATCATAAGCATTATGTTAACACCAAATGGCTTGTCTGTTAGTTCTTTACATTTCCTTATTTCCTTTCTCAGCTCATCAGCACTTCTGTTTCCCCCTGCAATTATTCCAAGACCTCCCGCATTTGAAACAGCAGCAGCAAGCTCTGCATCGGCTATCCATGCCATTCCACCCTGAAGTATCGGATATTCAATTCCAAGTATTTCACAAATTCTTGTTTTAATCATCAGTTAGTCCTCCCCTCTGCGAACTTTTTAAATCCTCAAAATACACGAACCCCAAGTAAACCCTCCACCAAAGGCAACTAAAAGTACAAGATCCCCTTTTTTCAGTCTGCCCTCTTTTATAGCTTCGTCCAGAGCTATCGGAATAGATGCAGCACTTGTATTTCCATACCTATCAAGATTGATAAAGATCTTTTCTTCGCTAATTCCAAGCCTTTCTGCTACAGCATTTATTATCCTGACATTTGCCTGATGAGGAATGAGAAGTTTAATCTCTTCTGCAAGAACACCCGATTTATCCAGCACCCGTCTTGCAGACTCAACCATCGTTCTCACTGCCACTTTAAAAACTTCATTTCCCTTCATTCTTACATAAAAAGGATACTCCTCATTTGAACCAACAGACGGAACATAGAGAAGGTCTCCATAAGAACCATCTGCTCCCAGGTCAAAACCTAAAATGCCTTCATTATCTTCCTTTTTCAGCAAAACAGCACCAGCACCGTCGCCAAACAGAATACACGTGGTTCTATCTTTCCAGTTCATTATCTTTGAAAATCTTTCAGCTCCAATAACAAGGGCTTTGTCAATTTCTTTCGTTCTCATTATGGAATCTGCAACGTAAAGAGCGTAAATGAAACCTGTACATGCAGCGGATATATCAAAAGCAATAGCCCTTTTATTCTCTATCTTTGCCTGAACCTTGCAGGCTGTTGATGGGAAAAACGCATCAGGTGTTGCTGTAGCAACGACTATGAGATCTATCTCCTGGGGATCTCTTCCCTCAAGGGCTCTTACAGCCGCTTCTGTTGCAAGGTCTGAGGTTGTTTCTCCCTCGCTTATTCGCCTCTCTCTTATCCCTGTTCTTGCTGTTATCCATTCATCAGAGGTTTCTACCATCTTTTCAAGATCAAAGTTTGTAAGAACCCTATCCGGCAGAAAAGAACCTGTTGAAACAATCTTAATTCCCATTTATCTTCCCGTACTTCCCGATGTTTTCTTCAATGTGCTCATTCAGATGAGATTCAGCAAACTGTGAAGCCACTTTTATGGCATTTTTAATTGCTTTCGCACTCGAACTTCCGTGAGAAATTATAACAGGCGCTCTTACACCTAAAAGTGGAGCTCCACCCCACTCTGCGTAATCTATCCTCTTTTTGAAACTCTTTATGGCCGGTTTCAGAGTAATCGCTCCAATCCTTGAAACAAAGTGACTTTCTATCTCCTCTTTTAAAATCTTTGCAAGGATATTGGCAAGACTTTCGCTGAGCTTGAGAGCAACGTTTCCAACAAAGCCATCGCAGACGATAACATCAAACTTTCCAGAGTATATGTCTCTACCTTCTGCATTTCCAACAAAGTTCAGCCCTTTTTCCTTAGCAGCCTTCAAAAGCTGATAGGTCTCTTTCGCCAACTCGTTCCCCTTCCTTTCTTCTTCCCCAATGTTGAGAAGACCAACCTTAGGATTTTCTTCTTTTAAAACATACTTTGCGTAAGCCTCTCCCATAATCGCAAACTGGAGAAGATGAATTGGTTTACAGTCAACGTTTGCACCAACGTCAAGAAGGAAAGTTTTACCTTTAAGGCTTGGAAGAATTGTGGATATGGCAGGTCTTTCAACACCTTCTAATCTACCGAGGGTAAAAAGAGAAATTGCCATTACAGCACCGGTATTTCCGGCACTTACAAAAGCGTCTGCCAATCCTTCTTTTAAAAGTCTTGTGCCAATATGAATGGAGGAGTTTCTCTTCTTCAGAGCTCTGGATGGCTGTTCATCCATTGAAACCGATTCATCGGCATGTACTACTTCAATCCTTTCAGCCGGGAAAGAGTACTTTGAAAGCTCCTCTTTTATTCTGGACTCATCACCAACCAGAATAATGTTAATTCCATAATCTTTTGCAGCCTGAAGTGCACCCATGACTGGAACATGGGGGGCATGGTCTCCCCCCATAGCATCCAGAACCACTTTCATTTATTCTTCTACCTCAAGTACAGTCTCTCCTTTGTAGTACCCACAATACTTACAAACTCTGTGAGGAAGCTTAGGGTTCAAGCAGTTTGGACATACAGAGATAGCTGGGTTCTTGGCTTTCCAGTGAGTTCTTCTCTTGTCTCTCCTTGTCCTTGAAACTTTCCTCTTTGGAACTGCCATCTCACTTCTCCTTTTCTTTGAGTTTATCTCTAAGTGCTTTCAACTTTTCCCAGCGTTTATCTGTCTCTTTTTCCATAACCTTTTCCTCTTCTTCGACAGAAAACTCCGGTACCTCACACAGTTCGTCACACAGAGGCTTTATCGGAATACTGAGAAGTATCTGTTCACTTACCACTTCTGCAAGGTCAAGGACATCGTTGTCAGAAAATTTTATATCAAGATCGGCAGCTTTTATCTCACCACCGGATATTTCTGAGGTTGGCATCAACTGGTAATAAAAGCTTTTCTTTATCTTCTCTTTGAACTTCTTACTGCATCTACTACAGATGAGCTCAACTTCACCCTCTATCCTGCCATAGATATCATATCCCACTGGCTTCCTGTAAACCTCTATGTGAAGCTTAAATGGAGTAGAAGACACTACTTCTTCTTCCGGAAGCTCCAGGATAGATGGCTGAATCTCCGTATCAACTTTTATAGGCTCTCTCTGCGTAACTTCGTTAAGGTTAATTCTCCTCTTCATCATACACCTGTGATAAGATTGACCCAAAATTTGTTTGGTAAAGTTATGCAGAGAATCTTCACTTTGCAAATTGTCGGGAGTGCTAATAAGTTTATGCTCAAACCTAAAACTCTGGAGGATTTTATGAAGAAAACTCTTTTGACTCTATCAATTGTGGCAGTTACATTTACCTGCGCCAGTGCAGCAGATAAGGTTCTGGCAAGGGTAAACAGAAAGTCAATCACTGAATCCCAGCTGGAAGAGGTTTTAAACAGATTACCAGCAAACTACAACTCTGTCAAGAACAACCCTCAGTTCAGAAAACAGATATTGAACACACTTATAAATCAGGAACTCCTCTATCAGGAGGCTAAAAGAGAGAATATAGAAAAGGATAAGAAAGTCCAGGAGCAGATTGAAGAAGCGAAAAAACAAATAGTTATCAATGCTCTTCTTGAAAAACATCTGAAAATAAATGATGTAAAAGTTTCAGATGAAGAAGCAAAAGCCTTTTACGAAAAGAACAAAGCTCAATTTACAGACGCAAACGGTAAGCAGGTTCCATTTGATACTGTGAAACCGTTTATAGTTCAGACCTTGGAACAACAGAAGAAGAGAGAAGCCTTTATGATGGCTTTCAACAAATACATAGATGAACTCAAGAAGAAAAATAAAGTAGAAATAGTAAAATAAGGCAAATTAGAGGTCTTCTCACTATATATTGTGGAGGAGCAGATGAAGAGGCTTCTTACCCTTATTCTGATGCTAATTTCCTTTTCCGCTTCATCTTATGGAAAGGTGATTGATTATATTGTTGCAGTGGTCAACGGTCAGCCAATCCTTTACAGCGAGCTCTTGGAGTACGCAAGGAACAGTAGAATAAGAGACTTGAGGGTTGCCAGAGACTCCCTCATAGAGAAGAAAATACTTCTTACAGAGGCTGAAGCTGAAGGTCTAACTGTTTCAGATGAGGCAATAAAGAACGCTCTTGAAAACTTTATAAAAAACAGCGGTTTCAGGTCAGGAGAGGAATTTGAAAAAGCTCTTGAAAAAGAAGGTCTAACCATCGATGATGTGAAGAAGAAGCTAAAGGAACAACTCCTTGTTGCAAAGCTCATAGGAAGAAACGTTAAGTCTAAGATTCACGTCACAGATATTGAGATTGAGAAAGTCTGCAGAGAAAGACAGAGCAAACCTATCAGAGAGGTTTACTACATATTCGTTAAGGACAGGGCAAAAGCAGATAAGGTTATGGAACTCCTCAATTCCGGCGTTCCCTTTGAGAAAGTTGCAAAAGAATACTCCGAGGACAGAGCAACTGCCGAGAAAGGCGGTTATATTGGAAAAGTGACAAAGGGAGCTCTTATAAAGCCACTCGATATAGCAGTCTGGGCAACAAATCCTGGAAGTTACAAATTAGTTCAGGGAAAGAACGGTTACTACATCGTCTATGTGAAAAGTGAGAGGGTTGAAGGGTGTAACAGGAACAGAATAAAGGAAGAGCTCTACACTCAGAAATTCCAGAAAGCTCTTAAAGAGTATGTGGATTCATTAAAAGCGAAAGCAAGTGTAAAAGTTTATTTCTAAGATTTTCAACTTTTAACTGATGGGGTGCTGTGGGCACCCTTTATTTTTGTCACAAAGCAGTAACTTCTTTCCGATTGGTAAACTGCATAAATTCTAAACTTCAGAACTTTGGATCAGGGGTAAAAATTGGTCGTAGTAAAACTAAAACCTTTCGAAGAGATATTAAAGGTTTTAGACGGATTCAAAAAGATATTTATCTTTGGCTGTGAACTTGGCTCTGGAAGGTGTAAAAACGGTGGGCTGCGGGAAGCAGTAGAGCTTGGAGAAAAGTTGAAAGAGCAAGGTTTTGAAATAGTAGGAATCAAAAGTCCTGGAGGAACATGTATTTTAGAAAGGATTTCTTTTCCCGGAAGGAAGCTTTTAAAAGAAGCAGAAAAGAGCTCAGAAGTAATTATCTCATTAGCCTGTGGAGCTGGAACACAGCTTATTGCTGAAAACGTTGATATACCTGTTTTGACGGGGGTTACCACCCTCTTCATAGGTGCAGAGAGAGAAGGGAAATACTTTAACGAGTACTGCATTGCCTGTGGAGACTGTATCATATCTGAAACTGGTGGAATATGTCCTATAGCAAGGTGTCCAAAGTCTCTCACCAATGGTCCCTGTGGCGGTGCTATAGATGGAAAGTGTGAAGTTGATCCATCAATTCCCTGCATCTGGTATCTAATTGCAGATAGAATGGAGAAAATTGGGACACTGAGAAAGCTTAAAATTAGAGCTCCTTTTAAGGATTACTCAAAGTCTGTCTATCCAAGGAGTTTAATTCTGGAGGAAGAAGCTTGACTTTAAGCGAGAAGTTGAAAAACGGCAAATTTATAATCACTGCAGAGGTTGCTCCACCAAGAGGAACCGACTGGAAATCTGTTATTGAAAGCATCAAACCTTTAAAGGAAAAAGTTGATGCTTTTAACGTTACAGATAACCAGCGTTCAATGGTCAGGATGTCTTCCCTTGCAATGTCAAAGCTTCTTTTAGATTCAGGGTTTGACCCGATATTTCAGATTACCTGCAGAGATAGAAACAGGATTGCGCTTCAGTCGGAACTTTTAGGTGCGGCAGCACTCGGAATAAGAAATATCTGCCTGATGACCGGTGATTTTACAACCCTCGGAGATCAGCCAGACGCAAAACCTGTTTTTGACATCGATTCCGTCCAGCTTATAGAGCTTGCAAAGAAACTTGAAAGTGGAAAACTCCTCAATGGTAAGGAAATTAAAGGAAGCGTGAAGTTTACAGTAGGAGCAGTCTACAATCCCTTTGCAGGTCCCAAAATCTTGCAGGAGTGGAAACTTAGAAAGAAAGTGGAAGCGGGAGCAGAGTTCATCCAAACCCAGCCGGTTTACGATATACGTGTTGCAGAAGAAGTAAACGATTTAATTGAAGCTCTGGGAGCAGTTCCCATAATAGGTCTCCTTCCAGTGAAGAGTCTTAAGATGGCAAACTTCATGAAAAAGCTTAATCCAACCTCTGTTCCTGATAAGTTGATTGAGGGTCTTGAAAAGGCAAACGATCCAGCCCAGTATGGCTGGGATTACGTCATAGATATTGCCCACGCAATTGCAGAGTTTGGAAGAGGCATACACTTCATGCTGGTCGGGAAAACTTCCGAACTTGCAGCTTTCATCGACTATCTACGAAACGACAGTCCATATAACCACAAGTTTTAGGGGAAGTTATGAAAGTTCCTGTTCACGTTGGCATAATAATGGATGGAAATGGTAGATGGGCTCAAAGGAGAGGTCTTCCCAGAATAGAAGGGCACAAAGAGGGTGCAAAAGTAACTGAGAGAATAGTCATTGCTGCAAGAAAAATGGGGATAAAGTACCTTTCTCTATATGCCTTTTCCACAGAAAACTGGAAAAGACCCAGAGAAGAGGTTAACTTCCTGTTCCACCTTATGTATGAATACGTTAAAAGTAAACTTCCCCTTTTTCTTGAAAACAACGTCAGTTTCAGAGCAATGGGAAGGTTATGGGAACTTCCTGATTACCTTCAGGAAGGCTTTAAAGAGATGGAGGAAAAAACTGCCCATTGCGATGGAATGGTTGCACTCTTTGCAGTTAACTACGGTGGAAAGCAGGAAATTCTTGATGCTACAAATAAGGCAATAAAGGCTGGAGAGAAAGAGATTACTGAAGAAGTCCTGAGGAAATACCTCTACATACCTGAGCTTCCTGATCTTGATCTCCTTATAAGGACAAGCGGAGAGCTGAGAATTTCAAACTTTCTCCTCTGGCAATCTGCATACACGGAGCTCTGGTTCACAGAAACCCTGTGGCCAGATTTCACAGAAGAAGAGTTCAAAAAAGCTATAGAAGACTTTAAGAGAAGAGAAAGACGGTTTGGTGGTATCAAATGAGAGAAAGGATAATTGGAGCAATTCTTGTCGTTCTTTACGCCATTTTCATGGTTGCTTCTCCCTATAACTTTTATGTCTCTCTCGTTTATCTTCTTGGCGTTGGAATGGTTTCGGAGCTCTGTAACTTCACAGGACTCAAAAACAGCAAAACCTCTGTAATAGTCATCTTCTCGATTCTTTTCTTTGCTGGCGTTCATGTTTCATCCCTTTCATTTCTTCTCCCCACAGCAGCCATGATCTTTCTCTTTGGGTACTTCGTAATCATTGAAGGAAAGGTTCCAGATAGGTTTCTATCAATTGCAGGATTTTTCATATACCTTCTCATTGGAACAGTGGCTATTGGCAAACTCTCAAAGAGCTATTTTGTTCTGCTTTTGAGCATAGTCTGGTCTGTTGATACATTTGCTTATCTCGTGGGGAAGTATTTCGGTAAAAGAAAACTGATCCCAGAAATAAGCCCTAAAAAGACAGTTGAAGGAGCAATAGGAGGAGCGGTTGGAGGAGTTATAGTCTCGTCAATCATTGGAGAATATCTGGGTATTTTTGAAGTTTCATTACTTACAGCTTTTTCTCTTTTTGTTCTGACACTTATTTCCCAGATTGGAGACCTTATTGAAAGTTACATTAAAAGGATTTTTGGAATCAAAGACTCTGGCACTATAATTCCTGGACATGGCGGTCTGCTTGACAGGCTTGACAGCAGTATTTCAGTTGCACCATTCTTGGTTGTTTTTGGAGGCTTACAATGAAGATTGAAATTGGTCATGGAAGTGGAGGCAAACTAACGAGAGAACTGATAGAAAATCTATTCCTCAAATATTTCTCTTTTCCAGAGCTAAAGTCTCTCCAGGATGCTTCCTATCTTCAAACGGAAACCGGCAAAATAGCAATAACGACAGATTCCTATGTTGTCAGTCCCTACTTCTTTCCTGGTGGAGACATTGGAAGCCTGAGCGTTTCTGGAACTGTAAACGACTTAACCGTTAGTGGTGCAGTTCCACGTTTTATATCTGTGGGATTTATCCTTGAGGAAGGACTAAAGTTCTCAGACCTTGAAAAGATTGTTGAAAGTATGGCAGAAACGGCAAAAAAAGCTGGAGTAAAAATAGTTGCAGGCGATACAAAAGTTGTAGAAAAAGGAAAGTGCGATGGTCTTTACATAAACACAACCGGAATAGGAGAAGTTGTTAAACCTCTTTCCCCTGAATTTGCAAAACCCGGAGATGTTGTAATCATTACCGGTTTTGTCGGTGATCACGGAATAGCGATATCCCTTGCAAGAGAGGAATTTGATGTTGAAACGGGAGTTTTAAGCGACTGTGCTCCTTTGAATTCTCTTTTGGTTCCACTTTTCGACGTAAAAGGATTGAAGTGGATGAGAGACCCTACAAGGGGCGGACTTGCCACAGTATTGATAGAGTTTTCTGAGATGTCAGGACTTGGAGTCAAACTCTATGAAGAAAAGATTCCTGTCAGAGAAGAAGTTCAGTTTGTCTGCGAGATGCTTGGATATGATCCTCTTTATCTTGCAAACGAAGGGAAAACCGTAATTGTGGTCGATAGGAAAGATGCTGAAACTGTTCTGGAAAAGCTCAGAGCTCATCCTCTTGGAGAAAATGCGGAAATAATTGGAGAAGTTACAGACGAAATAAGAGATGTCCGTCTCGTCACTTCTATTGGTGGAGAAAGAAGGCTGGAGCTCTTAGAGGAAGACCCACTTCCAAGGATATGCTAAATGTTAGGACATGAGCTTACAATCGTTCTCTTTGCCTATCTTTTGATAATCGCTGTTGTCCTCTTTGACATAAAAACAGGCATTGGATTCTGGAAGGATATCTTAGTAGCTTCAATTCTCTCCATTGTTCAGTTAATCGGAATCGGATTTGTAATCCTTTTCCTCTTGAAGTTAAAGATTAAAAGTCTAAATCTTTTATTTGTTATCCTGTTTTTTATAAATGCATCCCTCATAGCTCTTAGAAGGTTTAACTTCAAAGCTTATAGTAAGTTTAAAGGATTTTTTATTATACTTTTCTCGATTTCTACCGTATCAACCATCTCTCTTCTTACTCTCTACACTGCTGGAATTCTTCACCTTAAAGCCAACAGTATCATTCCACTGGCAGGAATAATTGCAGCGGCTGGAATGAGAAGTCTCTCATTTGCATTCAAATACTACAAAACAAGACTGAAGGATCTGGAAGAGATAATTCTTGGAATGGCAGCTTTAGGAGCTTCCGACTTAGAGATTTTTAAGTTCATTTTTAGAGAACTTATAAACGATATCACCGTTCCCGTAAGAGATATGCTCCGTTCCTCCGGTATTGTTCATATTCCCGGTGTGATGGTTGGACTTTTAATAGCAGGTATCTTACCACTAAAAGCGGCTGTAATACAGTTTGCAATTCTTACAACAATGGTTTTTCAATTTACATTTGTTCCCACAATAGCACTATTTACACTGGTAAAACTTTACGGACTAAAAATCGAGGTGTGAGATGAAAGAAAGGGTAGAAAAACTGATTAAAGCAATTCATGAAATTACTCCGAAGGATAGGAAGATAAAAATAATGAACGTCTGTGGTTCTCACGAACACACTATCACCCACAGCGGGATGCGTTCTCTCATGCCTGAGAATGTTGAACTTGTCCCTGGTCCCGGCTGTCCCGTCTGTGTTTGTTCTGAAAGCGACATAATAAATGCTATAAACCTATCAAAAAGAGACGACACAATTCTTGTTACGTATGGAGATATGCTTAGAGTTCCAACTCAAATAGGTTCCATTAGAAGCAACGGTAGAAACTACAAAATGGTTTCGGCTCCTCACGAAGTTCTGAAGATCGCAAAGGAAAATCCTGATAAAAATGTTGTCTTCTTTTCAATTGGATTTGAAACAACAACTGCCCCGACTGCTGCTCTTATCGAGACAGGACTTCCTGAAAACGTCACAATCCTTACTTCTCAAAAGCTCACTCCAGAAATTATGGAGATTTTAGTAAAGGACTCAGAAGTTGGTGTTGACGCTTTTGTTGCCCCCGGTCACGTTTCAGCAATAGTCGGTGCAAATGCGTGGAAAGTTTTTCCTGAAAAATACGGTATCCCCACAGTTGTTGCAGGTTTTGAACCAGAAAATCTACTCCTTGCAATTTTCAGAATTCTGCTACAGATAAAAGAAGGTATAGCAGAGCTTGAAAACGTCTACAGAGGTGTTGTAAAACCGGAAGGAAATAGAAAAGCTCAGGAACTCATGTACAAATACTTTGAAAAGACAGATGTAAACTGGAGAGGAATTGGCTATATTCCAGAGTCTGGGCTCGAATTTAGAAAAGAATATGACCACATAAATGCCAAAAAAGTTTTCAATCTTCCAGAAATTGAGGAGAAAAAGGTTCCTGGCTGTATATGTGACAGGATAGTCCTTGGAAAAGCTTATCCAGATGAGTGCAAACTCTTTGGAACTGCCTGTACTCCACGAGATCCAAAGGGTCCCTGCATGGTCTCCATGGAAGGCGCATGCAACATCTGGTACAGATTTGGAACAAGGTGAAGTCAGGAAAGGAGGATTACTCCTCCTCTCCCTCAACTTCTACACTGATGTGGAGTTCCTCAAGCTGTTCTGGTCTTACTGTATCGGGAGCTCCAGTAAGGAGACACTGCCCTCTCTGCGTCTTTGGAAACGCTATAACGTCTCTGATTGACTCCTCTCCCCTCATGATTGCACAGAGTCTGTCAAGTCCAAAAGCCATTCCACCGTGTGGAGGAGCGCCATACTTCAGTGCCTCAAGGAGAAATCCAAACCTCTCCTGTGCCTCTTCATCAGAAAGACCAATAACCTTGAAAACCTTTTCCTGAACATCCTCTCTGTGAATACGAATACTTCCCCCACCAATCTCAACACCGTTTAAGACCATATCGTAAGCTCTTGCTCTAACTTCACCAGGATTTTCAAGAAGCTTTTCAACATCCTCTTCCTTTGGACTTGTAAATGGATGGTGGAGAGCTTCCCATCTGTCCTCATCCTCGTTCCACTCAAACATCGGGAAGTCAACAACCCATAGGACATTTATCTTGCTATCATCAATTAGATTTGCCATCTTTCCAAGTTTCAATCTGAGATTTGAAAGTGCAGCATTTACAACATCCGGTTTGTCCGCCACAAAGAAGAGAACATCTCCAACTTCGGCTTCAAGCCTCTTCAAGATTTCATTCATTTCGCTACTTGCGAAGAACTTAACAATTGGAGACTGAAGACCTTTATCTGTAATCTTTATCCATGCAAGTCCTTTAGCACCATAAATTCCGACAAACTTTGTAAGGTCGTCTATCTCTTTCCTTGAGAGGGTTGCACCACCTTTGAAGTTGATAGCTTTTACAATTCCACCATTTTCAACAACAGTTCTGAAAACCTTAAAGCTGCATTTTTCAGCAATATCAGTAATCTCCTTCAACTCAAGACCGAACCTGGTATCTGGTCTATCTGTTCCAAAGCGGTTCATTGCCTCATCGTAAGACATAACTGGAATTTCACCAATCTCAATATCGAGGAGCTCTTTGTAGAGCCTCCTTAAAACCTTTTCAGCAATATCCATGACGTCTCTTTCACGAACAAAGGACATCTCAAAATCTACCTGTGTGAACTCAGGCTGCCTGTCAGCTCTCAGATCTTCGTCCCTGAAGCACCTCGCAATCTGATAGTACCTATCAAATCCAGCTACCATTAGAATCTGTTTGAAGAGCTGTGGAGACTGTGGAAGAGCGTAGAACTTTCCTGGATAGATCCTGCTTGGAACTAAAAAGTCCCTTGCTCCCTCCGGAGTACTCTTTGTCAGGTATGGTGTCTCTATTTCGATAAAACCCTCTTCATTGAAGACACTCCTTGTAATCTGGTAGAGTTTATGTCTAAAGATTATGTTATCCATCATCTTCTTTCTTCTAAGGTCAAGAAAACGATACTTTAGCCTGATATCCTCTCCAACCTTTACATCATCTTCAACTGGAAAAGGAAGAGGTAAGGATTTGTTAAGTATTTGAAGCTTTTCTGCGTAAACTTCTACTTCTCCAGTCTTTAGTTTTGGGTTTTCAGTTCCCGGAGGTCTTCTCCTAACTTCGCCTTCAACTGCTATAACATACTCATGTTTCAGTTTCTTTGCTCTCTCAACCAACTCTTCACTGATCTCAGGAGCAAAAACTATCTGAATCTTTCCAGTTCTATCCCTTAAATCTGTAAAGACAACACCGCCATGATCTCTTGTTGTATCAACCCATCCAGCGAGTCTTACTCTCTTTCCAATATCTGAAGTAGAAACCTCTCCACAGTAAGAAGTTCTCTCAAACTTTCCAAGGTGTTCAAGCATTTTAGTTACCTCTCTTTTCAAAATTTTTGTTGTTGAATTATATGCAATTATTTGAGCTCGTATCTTATTGGAACTTCCACATCGAAAACCTCTTTCTGATACTCAGGTGGAAGAGGAGGAAAATCACATTTCTTTATCAGTTTTAAAGCTGCTCTGTCCAGAATCTTATTTCCGCTGGACTTTACAACACTTACCTCCTTTAATTTTCCTTCTCGATCAACAACAATTCTCACAACAACTTTTCCCTCTATACCCAACCTTCTTGCCAGAGGAGGATAAAACTTTTTTCTCTCAATTTCCTGAACGATTAGAGAAATATAAGTGCTAACAACTGACTTTTCTTTTTCAGCTTCTCCTCCCGAAACAGATTTTTCAACCACATTTCCACTTTCTACATTACTCTTCTCTTTTTCCAGGGTCTGTCGCTCCGTTTTCATTTTCTCCTTTTTCACGTTTTCTTCTGGTTGAATGTTCGATTCTGTATTCTGTTCAACCTTCTGTAAATTCTCTTCTTCTTTTTCAACTACTCTGGAAACTTTCTTTTTTCTCTCCTCTATTTTCTTCTTTTTAACCACTTTTCTTTTAAACTTTTTTGTCCTTTGAACCTTAACCCTCTTCTTTTCCTTCTCTCTCTTTCTCTCTTTCTCTTTTTCCTTTTTCTTTTCCTCTTTATGCTTAACCTCACGATCTTTTTCTGAACTTCTTTTATGAGCTACTTCCTTCTCAGTCACAATTCCAGTCTCAGAAAAGTCAACAACCACAACATTTTCCGTCTTGATCTTTTTAATCCGGAAATCAAACTTAACAAGAAGAAGTGGAATATGGAACAACAGGGAAATAAAAAGAGCCAGAAAAAAAGTTCTACTCAGGTTTTCCATTGTTTCAGAATATGTCTCAGTATTTTAGTAAATCGATTTTTAAATCCAAGAAGTAACTCCGAAGAGAGCTGGTAATCATCATAACAGGAATCTTCCTTGATTTCCACTTTCCAGTCGTCCGTAATGCTAAATCTGTGAGGAATAAAATATCCGTTCTTCATAGCTATGATAGAAAGAGCTGCAAGAATTCCCGCAGCTTTAAGCTTTTTTCTGCTTTCTTCACCAGTAAAAGAAATCTTCCACCTCTCAGGAGGAATATCCTCCTTAGCTCTCGATACGGAAATAAAGTGAAAAACAAGATCCCCAAATTCTTCTTTTTTCAATACAGAAATCAAATCCCTTCCCTTCAACGCCATACCGTAGAGAACAACCTGAAGGGAATGAGGACTTGGAGGAGCATAAAAATTTTTTCGACTTTCTGAAACATTACCCTTTTTGAAATCAACTATATGAGTTTTACCATCTATCTGACTTATAAAGTCTATTCTTCCTTTCAAAACAACATCACTTACTTTAATAGAAATATCCACCTCCTGATCGGCTTCTTTACTGTAGATCTCATGTCCTCTGAAGAAGTCTATAAACCGCTTAACGTTTTCGCGGAAATATGGTTTTAAAAGAGGCACAACGGGATCTTCTATTCGAGAGGTTTTCTCTTCAAAGATTTCATCAAAGATCTTCTTATCAAACCCTGTTTTTAACATCCTCTCAATTGATTCATGGTAGACAATTCCTTCAAGGATATCTAAGGTTACCTCATCATCCTTAAAAACAAGAGAAAAAAGAGCCTTGGCTGGACAGTCAAGGTAATTGACGATATCTGTTACCGTCAGATTCTTAACAATCTGTTTAGCCACTTCTTTCTTTATGTAGAAATTGTAAAGAGCACTGGAACTCCTATTCTTCCAAACGTATATACCCCTTTCCTCCCAGGATTGAGGTTTCTTTTTTTCTTTGAAAACCTGATAACAGTTAAAAGCAACATGGGAGACTATCTCCCTGTAGGAATCGGAAACTTTCACTCTATTTTGTATCTGATCAACAAAGAGGGATCTTCCCCTGAAACGGTTGTAGGTCAGGTAGAGTTTTTTTAGAGGAAGGGAAAGGAGGTTGTAAAAGGTCAGGAACTCATAACTGATAAGCCTCTCCCTAGAGGAAACGGTTGCTGAGAAAGAGAGCTTCTGCCAAGAATTTTATTGATTTTTTCCCTTTCTTCATAGGAAAAATCCGGGTCAAATGGAAATGTCCTTGGATAGACATTCTCTGAAACATCATCAATGATTACAGCTTTCGGTAAGAGGGATATTATTGACTCTGGAGTTCCCACATGGATTCCAAAAGGTTCGTTTTCCTCTATCAGGTAGTACCTTTTGATGAAAAGTTTTGAAAGCTCCTTAGCTGCCTTTTTTGGTGGCAACTTTCTTTCAGGAAAGAGACCTCTCAATCTTAGACTGAGCATCTCTTTGTAGAACTTTTCAATCTGATTTAAAACTGCCGGTTCATCAAAATCCTCTGAGAACTACCTCTCAAGCATCCACTCTGTCCACCCAAGGAGAGTTCCAGCTCACCATCAAGTTCCAACAACTTATGCAAAGAGTTTTTTACAAAAGGACTGGCAGTTAA
>OFBV01000072.1_pt1 | contig 15838 bp, 10 predicted proteins | sample 1520691 | NCBI WGS metagenome assembly OFBV01 (sample SAMEA3696450, study PRJEB22514) | metagenome | biome: water; feature: marine; material: hydrothermal vent | place: Pacific Ocean | collected 2014-08-16 | depth 1514 m | reverse complement strand
CTACCCGCTATTCCCTACCCGCTATTCCCTACCCGCTACCCCCTACACGCTACCCCCTATACGCTACCCCCTACACGCTAAAACCTACACACTATCCATACCTAACCTTAATCAAAAAACAGCTTCACACTTATTCCCAACATCCAGCTATCCAAATCTATATCTTCCTCGTGTGTTTGCGTAACATTTAAAGTAGGATTGGTAATTTCTTCCTTCATAGTTGCCGAGGCCCAAAAATAACGTGCCTCAAAACCAATGGCAAAGTTCTTGTTCGCAAAAATATCTGTCCCTACCCCTATATGAAAGCCAAAACCACCGTCAAAATTAAGATCAACACTATTGGGAGCATTATACATTTGATACTCACCGGATACATCTCCACTTGCAAAATAATAACCAATCCCAAAAGTCAAATAAGGAACAATCCAATCATAAAATTCGGGATTGGAAGTAATATAACGTATCTGGGCAGACAAAGTAAACGGATAAACATGCATATCCGCTAGCTTCATGCCCAGGGTATTATCCTTTATCTCAGTGGCAAAAGAACCATCAAGGGCTACTTCCAAGCTCAGCCAGCGGTTAACACCATAGCTCACAGCCAGCCCTAACAAACCCTGATTATCCCTGTCTATATCCCGACCCTGATAAGTATCAGAACTCGTCGTCATCATACTACCTCTAAACGCCAGTCCAATCTTACCGGTGGTGTCAGAAACTGGTTGCGCCATCACCCCTCCAACTCCTACCCAAACACAAAAAACAACCATTGCCAGGCCAACTAAAAACCCTCTCTTCATTACTCCTCCTCCTTGAAAAATATTTTATGGATTAAAAGGTGCTTGTTTCCAGATAGTATAATCCATACCATCCCAGTTTTGAATGACTAGCTTGACATTAACTGTGCAGTCAGCATCTGGATAAACCGAAAGTGGAAATTCAAACAAAGCAACATTATTTACCGTATTAATAGACCACTTAGTAAAGGGCTCAACTTCTCCTATAGGACATCCTATGATAGCATCTTGACAATTTACCTCCATTGCCCAAGTATTATCACTCTTATATTTCTGTACATACACACAACATTCAACGGTATCTTCTGTAAAAGCTAAATAAGTGCACTCATTCCACAAATACACATCCGCCGGCAAGCCCTGCCAGTCATCAGGCACATAAAAATTAGCATAGGCTCGCAAATAATCACCATCTTCTTCAACATATAACTCCAATTCAGGTGGATTATCATAATCAAAAGATTGCGCTATAAGATAAAACTCATCTGTATCGGAAAGATAATGCGTTGTTCCTGTTACATCCGTAAAGGTTAAAACGGCCGTAATCGTATAATGACCTGTGCCCATAAGCGAAAATAAGTCAAAAGTAGAAATACTAAAGATATTTTCATCTACTTGCGTCAACTGCCAATTTTCCCAAAAGGGCGCCTCCCCATTACTTAAACCTAAGGCGGTGATATACATTGTGGTAGCGGTATTATAATTAGTAATCACTATTTCCAGATTAGCAGGTGTGCCGGCATAGTCCTTAGGATCAATACTTAAATGCAATTTAATACTATCAGAGGCATTAACTTCTACTTTTCCGCTTGGTTCAACGCTTAACTCCATCTGTGGCAGTTCAAGCTGCGTCTCGTCAGATGAAGGAAGATTCTCTATCACCTCTGACCCAATATTTTTTAACAGAAAAATCCCCTTTCCTTCCTTGGACACATAAATCACATCCTGATCACCATCAAAGGTAAAATCATCACTCCACACATAAGTCGGTGGGTTAGACAGCTGAGATTCATAATTAGAAAAAACATAATTTGCCTGTCCTTGATTGACGATATAAACAATTTTTTTCTCTGTCTCTAAACTTACGGCCATATCTAAAATCAAATCCCGATTATAATCGGTCAGCCCTATAGCAGTAGGATAAGAAGAAGTAGCGATAAAGAAAGGATTGCTTAGCGAAAAGTCTCCCCCCTCCTCATGTCCATAAAAGACATTTATACCGTCAGAAGTCAAAGCAAGCACATCAAAAAGACCATCATAATTAACATCGGCGACATAAAGATTATGGGCGCTAGAAGCCATATAATATGTCTGTGGCGTAAAAGAAGAAACATCCGTTTCTTCCTCCTGAAACAGAATACATATCCTCTCATCACTCGTAGCCACCACAATATCCAGCAAACCATCACTATTCATATCCTTTAATTCCAGAGCCGTTACTGCTCCGCCAAAATTACTTAAAGCGCCTTTAAAAAACCAGCTATTACCATTAAACGCATACCAACCTGGATCAATTCCCCACAAAATAAAAACTCCACTTGTCGTTCCCAAAACAACATCCAGATAAGGGTCTTCATTTACCATTCCTACTGCCACACTCTGGGCTAGCGGCACCCCGGTCTCGGTGTGCACAGAAAAACTATCTCCCTGCTTAAGAAGGAAATAAAGGGTCTGTGTTTCCTTATCCTGCACAATCAGGTCTTTTTGACCATTACCATCTACATCAAAGCTGGCAAGCACATTCGTTTTGATGGTGCTTATCAAACTAGGTTGCAGTTCCAAACTCTGTGTCTGCGCATTATAATAAGTATAATAAATCGTAATCCCATTCTCTGTAGCCACCACTATATCATCCATACCATCACTATTCATATCCGCCATTAAAGCTGCCGTTGGCGTGCCATCTAAAGAACCAAGCCAGCTTGCCTGCACCCCAGTTAACCAAACCAAAACAAAGACTACACCTAAAAAAGCCCTTCTAAACAGGTTAAAACTTCTCTGCCTCATTTTATCTTCTCCTTTAGCTTAATATAAGCTAAAAACTATTTGACTCGGCAAACACTGTATATGTCCAGCCATCCCAATTAATAATCTTTAACCCGGCCTTTAACTTACACTCATATTCTGAGGGCAAGGCACTTACAGGAATAACAACAAGCGGTGAATACGGCACATCCGTTACAATCCAACCCGTGGCAAAAGGTGGAATATCGTTTATCTCAGGATAATTTATCTCTGTCTGGGTAGGTGGAACAAAAGGATCAATGGTCTGCGTATTACACTGCACATCCTCTGGATAATCCCAGGGCTCAAATGGATACGGTTTATACCAATCACAATACTCTAGCGTCCACTCACCTGTATTTGGGTCTTGATAACTTCTTTGCCGGGTGCACTCTAGCCACAAATAGACATCAGCCGGTTTTCCCCAAGCATCATTCGCCACAAGCGACACATAAGTTTGCACTTCATCACCGGCCCTAAAGGCATTGATGGTTAAAACAGGCAAATTACCAATCGGTGCGGGTGAAAGCGTAAGGTCAACTGTATCACTGACATAAAACTGAGCTAGTGGTAAACCTTCTTGCTCCTTAAAGACAAGCTTGGCCCTGATGGTGAGAAAAGAAGGACTACCTAAAGTCTCAAACAGATCCTGCGTAGAAATACTATAAACTGCTGAAAGCGGCAAATTCGTAATCTGCCAGTCTGGCATAAAAGGCACTTCACCTTCCACAATACCTGTGCTGTCTATACTATAATAGGCAACAGTAGTGGTAGCGCTCGCCCCTTCCGTGCTCATCGTAACCGAGCTAATTTCTAAATAAAGATCAGCCAAATACCCATGGCAATTATTGGCCTCTACCCCAATATAAATTTGCAAACTCTCATCCTGCCCTACAGTAACAGAAAGCGGCCCATCGGTTGGCGCTTCCCCATCTACCCCTACCTTTACATCCACCTGCGGCAGGTTAAAGCCTAACTCTACATCTATTTCCTGATCAAGAAAGATAGATAGACTATTATCTCCATCATTAAGCACAACCAAATCTGCCCGGCCATTGGTATTAAAATCCCGCGCCAATACAGCCTGCGGATGAATACCAACCGCCACAGGTGCACTTATACTAAAATTACCAAAACCAGTATCTATCAAAAAATAAAGATTATTACTACCCTCACACGCAACCACTACATCCAGATAACTATCACTATTAAAATCAGCGATAGCCAGGGCTGTTGGTGAACTGCCCACTTGATAAAACACAGGTGCACTATATTGCCCACTGCCAAGACCAAAATATACCCCCACACTATTGCTTATCTTATTCGTTACCACCACATCTGGCACATTATCATGATTAAATCAGCAATCGCTATATCACTGGGATCACTGCCTGTCTGAAGCACAGCAAGCAGGCTAAACTCAGTCTCTGTCTCTGTCTGTATATTCTGCAAGACATACAAATTATTATTTCCCACCACTAATACATCTAAAAGACCATCCATATTGACATCACTCAGCTCAACGGCCTGACATAGATATGGCACAACCGGATACTGCACAAAACGAAACCAACTGCTCTGCCCTATATCCCAATTACCCTGACCATAAAAAACACCTATACCGCCACTAGGAGAAGCAATCACAATATCCAGATAAGGGTCATTATTCACATAACCTACGGCCATATCCCGTGCGGCACAAGAATTAAGCTCATCATGCAGGGCAAAGACTCCCCAACCCTGATTAAGCAAAATCTTAAGATGAGCTTTTAAGCCATCACTTATGACCAGATCCATCCAGCCATCGCCATTAATATCTGCACTCACCATCTTATCCGCTCGTCCATTAAAAGGAATATATAAGGCATTTTGCGCGCTAAACTGCCCATTACTACTTCCCCACAAAATCATCACTGTTCCTTCAAGCCCAACGGCAATATCCTCAAGCCCATCCTGGTTAAAATCACCAGCGCTAAGGCTATAAGGCTTTCCTGGCAATGTCAGCGCTAGGGCCAAACTAGCTACCTGCACTAACCCCAACACAAGCAAAAAACAGAGACCTTTTTTCATATCTCCTTCCTTAAAAAGATTTTTTTTATTTTTACCTTTTTATAGTTAACCTTGTCAAGTAAAAACGCCATTTTGGCAGCGTATAGGTTTTAGCGTATAGGGACTTAACCCCTAATCCCTACCCCCTAATCCCTACTCCCTATAACCTATTCTACCGCGGCCAAACCACCAAAAAATCCCTTTGCGCTTCACCTAAACGCACACCCATTTCATAAACACCTTCCTCTAAATCTGTTACTACTACTGGCAGAAAAAGCCAATCCCACCCAAAACCTCTCTCTAGGACTACATCCTCCCAATGCGAAAGCTCCTTTAAAAAACCATTCTCAGACCAATAACTTATCCAAAAATCTATCGCTGCTTGCTGTTCTCCTTCTACCTGCAAATCATAAAACCCATTTACCTGCTCATCAACTGCTTTACTTACTTTATGCGGATAAAAAAACACCTCTGCCCTAGCGGCTGTGCTTTCTGCTGGCATGACCGTTATATTTAACCGTCGGCACTGATGCTGTTGACACAACTCTAAATATCCCTCGCCAACTGCCTCTCCTTTAATCTCTAAATACCCATCTGCCTCTTCCACTACAGTTACCGGGGCAGTAATAGCGGTTAAAACAGCCTCTTGAGGCACAAAATAAACTGGCCGCTTTTCCCCTACAGTTAGCAACAAGGCTAAAGGCAACACATAAATATCCCTGCCTTTCGCCCAGCTTACCGCTTTAGCCACATTGATGCGGCCAAAGCCTGTCTTTTCATCATGTCCTATCTCCTCCAAATCCTCACTTCCACTTAAAAGCGCCCAAAAGGTTATGCCCGCATCTTCTAATGCAATCTCAGCCACCAAGGCCGCTGCCCCTGAAACTAAGGCCGTAGCCACCGAAGTGCCGCTTGCATAAACATAAATTCCCCCTAAAAATGGAGCATAAACATCTACCCCTGGCGCCACCAAGGTTAAGGTATAACCATAATTAACCCCTCTTGCTAGCATATCATTCATATCCGTTGACGAAACCGCAATTGTTTCCTTTAAACTGGCTGGAAAATCCACCTCCGCCTTTCCCTCATTGCCTGCCGCTGCTACAACCAGCACACCCTTCTCATAAAGGGCATAAATCTTTTGAGCAATCTCATCATCTGGGGTATCCATCACCAAACTCAAATTGACCACCTTAATCTCTTGATACTCTTCAACCAACTGTAAAGTATAATCCAAGGCAGCGCTTAAAGCTTCATTACCAAAACTATTCTCACCGCCTCTATTAATCTTAAGCGGAATCAGCTTTGCACACGGTGCCACCTGCAAAATCAATCCCGCCATCATTGTTCCATGTCCATTTAAATCATTTACACTTTCCTCCCCTTCATCCCCAAAATTCCTTGCTAAAGCAAGCAAAAGCTGTCCGCTAAGGGCAGGATGATCCACATCTACCCCTGTATCTATCAAAACCACCCACACATCCTTTCCACAAGCAAACTGCTGTGCCTCTTCTGCCTGTATCCTTTCTAAATGCCAATAAGAAGAAACAAACACCTCTTTTACTTGATAAACAGAAGTAGGCGGAAAAAACCCCTGGGCATAAACTCTAAAAGGAATAAAAACCACTAAAATCAAAAACCAGCCTTTACCCATCATCTTATTACAACAACCCAAAACTGCGCATTACCTCTGCTAACTGCTTATCTGTCTTAGCCAACTCTCTTAACACCAACACCACCCGACTCTCTCCCTCCATCCTCTCTAACGCCCGCTCACTGGCCTTCTCTATCAAAGTCTTTCTATCCCAAAACACCAGACCCATCATCGCCACCACCAAACCACCAAACACAGCTGTAATGCCGATTAAAATATCTATCAACTTATCTATCCGCCTGTTTAAACTATCTTCTAACGCATCTATGCGTCTATTCGTATCATCTATCCGTTTATTTAACTCCTCTTTCATTTCATCTATGCGCTTATTCGTATCATCTATACGCTTATTTAACTCCTCCTTCACTTCATTTATGCGTTTATTAACATCATCTATGCGCTTATTTGTATCATCTATGCGCTTATTAATAACCGAAAGCAACTCAAACAAGGCCTTCTGTCCCTCTTCTAACCTTGTCAAACGCTCTATAATCTCCTTCTCACTTAAAGACATCCCTCCCCTTTGCGCACCCAACCCCACACGTGCCACCAACACCCAAAATACACACACCCAAATCACACACCCCTTTTTCATTCCTGCCTCCCGAATTAGGGGTTAGGGGGTAGGGATTAGGGGTTAGGTTATAGGGATTAAGTCCCTGCCCCTGATCCCTACCCGCTAATCCCTACACCCTAAAACCTACTCCCTACTTATGCTTTGACAACATCTGCTCAAGCTGCGTCAGGCGCGCCCCTATAACCCTTGTTCCATCCTCATAAATAAAAGTCGGCACTCCCCTAATGCCAAGCTCTCTGCCAAACTTTAAACTCTCATCCAAAAGCTTCTTTCCCTTCTCACACTGAAACTCCTTTGTCTTATTCTCCTTTCGCCACGCCTCCCCTAAATACCCATCTAAATCAAGCCCCCTACACACGGCCTCAATCGCCTTCATCTTTCCTTTAGGCAAATGCACTGGGAAAAACACTACCTTTAAAACAACATCATACTTATCTACAATCTCTTTAATCTTTGTCTCTGCCCGATGACAAAACGGACACACCGGATCCGTAAACATATAAAGCACTTTCTTTGCCTTCTTACTTGGCTTATACTCTATCGCCACAAGCTTATCTAACTCTTGGCGCTTCTTTAAAAAAAACTCCTTTTGTCTTTCTGCTTCCTTGGCGCGTAAAGCTTTAATCACATCCCCACCTACCTCTTTTTTCTCTGCATACATCCGGCCGATAATGACAAAATCTTCTCCGACAAAACAAGGATAAAAACGCCCATTAACCTTTAAAACCACCTCACAAAGCCCCTTTACCTCCTTTTTGGCTACTATCTCTGCTCGGTTTAAAAGACTCTGCATAAAAGGATTATCAGGCCAATGCTCAGTAAGCATCTCTTTGGTAACCTTTTGACAATCAAGCGCTAAACCATAACCCATAAAACAAAACAAAAAAAAGCCAGTTAAACATAAAAATCTACGCATAATAAAACCCTCCTAAAAAATTTTTTCACGGATATTACGCAAACCACAAAACCACTTATTTCCTACCTACGACTTAAAGGAATATCCGCCCTTTCTTCTTCTAACTCTAAAAACATGGCGGCAAAATCTGCCGGTGGTTCTATGTAAAGGTAAAGATGAGATGCAGGCGAATAAGGCAGGAAAAAACTACCATCAGCAAAACTTATCGCTAAATGCGCAAAGGCAATTTCATTATCCTGCCAGCCATAAATCGCTACTCCTTCTACCCCATTCTCAGGCAAGGGTAAATCACCTGCATAAACCCTGCCTAAAAATAGGCTAGGCACATCTTCTTTCTTGCGTCCAAACTCAAGACAAAGCACATAAGCATTATAACTCTTACCCTCAATCACCATCACCCCACCGCCAAAGGCAATCCCTATATCCTCATAGGGTAAAAAAAGAAGCGGTGCCCCTTCGGCAGTCTCTTTTAACAGGGCATCCTTAAAAAGGCTATCTAAAAGCACATTAAGCGCCTCTTCTGGCGCCACAAAATGCTCAAAGGCAAAGAACATAATACTCTCACCACACAACACCCCCTCATACCCAAAAGACAAGGCCCGCTCCTCTAAAGACGCAAAGCCGTTAGCGTTATGTCCAAGATAATCATAAGCAAACATCTCCTCTATATGGGCCTTTGCCATTGCCTCCAGGGCCTCATTGAAGAGCAAAGGCGAAAGTCCCTCATTTAAATAATCCATATCCCACTTATCCCTTACCTCTTCCTCCTTAAGCCCTAAAGAAGCAAGCATACTTAAAGGCTGAGCCCGAAAATCATTTACCCTTTCTAAAACAAAATCCCTAAACTCATCATAAAACACAACCTCTACCTTAGCTAAAGCCTTTAGGGGTAAACCCAAAAGCCCAAGCACAACCAAAAAAACAAAAAACCTTTTCATTTTTCTTCACCTCAAACAAAAAAGGCCGACCCTTTTAGGGCCGGCCTTTGTGCCTAGGCTAGATTAGTCTAAGTCAAGCTCATACCAGTTCCAGATGGCATCAGAGAAGTCTTCATTTGCCGCAAAGCCAACGAAGATGTAGAAATTACCTCTTATAGCAGAGAGATCAACCTCACTCGCTACAATCGGAAAGTCTACCGTCTCACCCAGGGTAACCGGACCAAGGTCATAGACATCTGGCGCACAGGTATAATCATTACACCATGTCCAGTAGAGGTGGACCGTATCACCAATCCGATCCTGTGGCACAACGAGGCTTGGGATGATAACCATGGCCTCTTGGGCATCATTGTCAGCCTCAATCATGGCATAAGGCTCTGTCACCACCTCGTCAATGGCATGACCAGGCATTGGCTCAGCTGGCGCACCGTTAAAGGCGGCCTCATTACAGATGCCATTATACCAGTAACCACCTACAGCCTCACACTCATCTTCTTTCTCGCATGCCCACAGATGATCGGCATCGCAGACGGCAGGTTCGGCATTACATACACCATCATACCAGTAACCACCGGCATTCTCACAATCTTCTTCTTTCTCGCATGCCCACAGATGGTCAGCATCGCATGGAGCCTGTTCGGCATGGCAGACACCATCATACCAGTAAGCACCTACAGCCTCGCAATCTTCCTGGGTTTTGCAGTATTCAGGGGTTTCAGGGGTGCATTCTTGTGCCTCTTCACTTACGGTTACAGTTACTACACCAGACACACCTTCACAGGTAGCGGTAATGTGAGCCTCGCCTTCTACGCTACCGGCATTAATAGTTACCGTTGCGGTGCCATCACTGCCCGTGGTAACGGTCGTAGAAGCAGGTGTAGCAATGTTTTCGGCATCACTTTCAAGTGTGCAGGTCTTGTTGGCCAAGCCATTGCCTTCACTATCGGTAACACTCAAGGTAACATCTACACTACCATTTGGTGCAACCATAACGCTGGATGGGCTAAAGGAAACAGCCGCTACTGGCACAGGAATGTCATTTATAGAGTTAACAATGTGCACCGTAGCAGAGCCTTCAACACTTCCAGAGGCATTACGGACAGTAATGGTAACATCGCTTACCGTGTTAAGGGCAACTAAGCTAATCACATATTCACCGTCAGTATCAGCAGGGAGATTATCACCGTTAGCAATTGTTGTTGCACGATCACTTTGTCTAATAGTCACATAATCAGGATGATCTACTAACAGAATAAGATCATTAGCACCCCATGAAATAAGGTTACCATTCTGATCCTTAGCCCTAATGACAACTGGAATTTCACCGTTTGTAAGCACATACTCAGTGGCAGGCACAACCTCTACCGAAGCAATATAAGCAGAAGTATCACTTATCGTTACCGCCACACTTACAGGCTCTACACCAGGAATATCAGTAGAGAAGGTAAGATTGTCAGAACCAGCTTCATTATAGGTTATAGTGTCATTATCATCAACAAGAAAAAACCCACTACTTGGAGTAGGATTGATAGGATCTTCATCGCTTTCCCAGTAGATTGTTCCACTTTTGATTTCATTACCATAAGCGTCTTCAATTTTGACGAAGTAGTCACCGCTGCTAAGGCTCTCATCTTGGCTTCCATGGAAAGTAATGCTAGCATTGCCACCACTTAAAGTCTTAGAAATAGAACTTACCTCCTCTGTAGGCGTTCCCGTCCCAGCACAAGCATTATACTCAGCAGACTGGTTCTTATAAACTTTCATGACATAAGCATCAGCTGGATTGACTGTAATGGTGGCATCATTAGTTTTACCAGGTTGGTATTGCTTGTCACAAGAAACACAGAAAATCTTAAAGTACTCATCTCCACCACCAGTCAATGCTTTATTAAACTTAAGCGATACATAACCATTGTCATCAACCATAGACTTGACTTCATCAACTTTGGTATCACCGTCATAAAGCTCTACTATAACCTGTTCGGTTTTGAGCTCATCCCAAGTGGTGGTGCCATTATCATCTACACCCACACGGATAGCATCATCTAAAACTATACCAGCAGTGTAAGTTTGAGAAGCAGAATTTACATAATTTCCTGTGGAATCAAGATACTGTGCCACAAGTCTTTTCTTGTAAATAGTTAGCGTAAGTTCAGGAGTATCTACTTCATAGTCGTTGCAAGCAATGCTAATGGTAGAAGTGCCTGTTCCAGTGCTCTCATTTATGCTTGGCGCATTAGAACCTGTATCTACAGAAAAGTTGGAGAAAGTATTTTGATTATCACCAGAATTTATCGTCACCGTTGTGCTTGTCCCACCACCTAAAAGAACATGATTAGTAGCAGCTACAGTTACATCTACAGCACTGGTTACATCATCTGTATCCGCCTTGTTATCATACTGATCATAGAGTGTAACGGTAAGAGTTGGAGAAGGAGGTGTGTTGTAATAGTTAATATCATCCCTATCAAGACTTGCCCCTACTTTGGCAGGTTCAAGGGCATCTACATAGATATGAGCATTAGCTACTTGATAAGCTTTACCACTTGTAGTTACTGCTGAATCCATCTCAAGATAAATGGCATATTTTCCAGCCTTAGTAAGTGTCCCTTCAGGCACATGCACAAAGGCAACACCATTTTCCATGGTGCCTTCAACCGTTACCACATTAGCACAATCACTGCTGTAGGCATTGTTACCATCAGTGTCAGCAGCATCTACAGGAACAAACTTAACCGTTATAGGACCGTTTTGATAGTTGGTAGTACTACTACAAGTTTCATCTGCACAAGCCTTTATCTGTAAAGTAAAGGCTTCTCCAGCATCTATTTGACCAGAAGAATTATCACTAGCATCAGTAGCTACTGTACCATCAGTGTTATATTCGTAATTAATACCTTCATTATCTCTCTTCTCTTCATCATCAGGCGTCATAGACACAACCATCAAAGCTTTAGCCTGATTGGGAGCTTGCGTTACAGTAACTGTATATTCCTTTGGACCAAGGGTTAAGGTGTCACCATCAGTATCAACGATAACTACATAGAAACGAAGGGTATCGGTTCCGGGTTGGTCATAAGAGATATGAAAACCAGCCCGACCATTTGTTACCGCAATTTTAGCCGTTTGAGCCGCAAACTCACCTATGTCATTTCCTGACTCAGAGTAAGTACCAGAGTAACCCTCAGGCTTATAATTTATCGTTCCAATCACACTACCTGCACTCACATAAATATAATTAACACTTGTTTCGGCAAAGACATCTACCCGACCTTGATCGTCAAGAAGTTCAACTACAACATTAACTGGCTTGGAAGTATCTGTAATAGTGCGATCAAGGTTTACCCGAAAATCACTGACTGAGGTATTTACCACTCCATCTCCTGCCCACGCCCCACTTAGCGCCAATGTAAAGACAAACATCAGCGCCAATAGAGGCACTAAACATACTTTACCTCGCTTCATACATTAACCTCCTTTAAGTTTTTTAGTTTTTTAACCCTATGCCTAAAAAAGGCAAACAAAAACACTAAAAACCTCTTAACCTTAAACCTCTCTTTTCCCTTCTGCTCTCACCTCCTTTACTTTAGTGTTTTCATAATTTTGCCTAAATTAAACCACTATGTCAAGAAGACCATTAACTAAAAAAGCAAGTTTTGTGCCAAAAAAAGAAAAAGACAAAGGCCCATAGAGATAGTGCATTCCTTACTCCCTAACCTTTAGTCTCTTTTCTCTTCCTTCCTTATCCCTAATTCTTGGCTAAATTTAGCCAATTGGTGGTCAGATTTAGCCAGAAAACAGCTTTTAGCGTGTAGGTTGTAGGGAGTAGGGTTTAGCGTATAGGTTGTAGCGTGTAGGTTTTAGGGGGTAGGGTTTAGGGGACAGGTTTTAGCGTGTAGGTTTTAGGGAACAGGTTTTAGGGGGTAGGTTTTAGATACTGTGATACCTGTCAACCCCCTTAAGTTATTTCTTTCTACCAGCATTATTTTTTACATTTTTGTCATTTCCTTGTGTTGGGTTAAATGCGGTCTTTGTTTTGTAAATAGCAAAGGCAATCAAGGCTAATTTCCTTGCACAGGCAATAATGGCTACCTTCTTAGGCTTGCCCCTCTCCACCAAACGCTCATAAAATGCCTTTAGCTTAGAGTTATATCTTATCCCACTCATAGCCGCCATAAACAAAATTGCCCTTGTTTCTTCCCTCCCCTGCTTGCTTATCCTTGACCTAAACCTCACACTCCTACCTGATTCTCTTATCACAGGATCAAGCCCTAACAATGCCACCACCTGATTCCTATTTCTTACCTCATACCTCTTAAACAGCAAAAGCAACACTATTGCTGTAGCCATCCCTACACCTTCTATCGTCAACAATAGCTCTAAATCTGTCTCTAATTCCTCTCTTGACCTTATCCTCCTCTCCATCTCCTCTATTAACCACCTCTCTTGTTCCCTTAACCTTGAAATCTCTCCTTTCAGCACCTTCTTTAACTCCTCTGGCGCAAAAGGATTCCTTTCTAAGGCCTTAAGATGATTATTCAACGCCACCCGCTCCTTTACTATTAGCCTATAACTGCTAAAATAAGCACATATCTCTTCCAATTCCTTGTCCAACTCTGGCACTTTAATATCTTCTGCCTTTACAATGTCCTTAAACCGATATAACATCCTAGCGTCAATCTTATCACTTTTATTCCTACCTCCAATCACTTTGGCCAAGTTGGGTGTCTGTCTGGGATTAAGCATTACTGCTTTTATGCCGTTTGTAGCACAAAACTCCCTTAAAAAGGCCGAATAAACCCCCGTTGCCTCAAAAATCACTACCACTTCCTCCAAACTTTTATACCGCTTCTTTAAGAAACGCTTAAATTCTCTTAATCCCCGTTCATTCTCAAAACAAAATTCCTCTTTTCCGTCATAACAAATAATTTTTTCCTTTGACACATCTGTGCCCAGATAGTATAATTTAGACATCAGCAACACCTCCTTTCAAGGTGTTTTTGTGAGAGGGGGTAGATGGGGAGGAGGATGTCCCTCCCTTAAGTTTAAGCTTGCAAATGCGGGCTGGTGTTTAACACCGCCCAAGTTACTGTTCAAACTAAAGGGAGGGACGGCTAATCTAACACACGAACTGCTTACCCTGCTTGGTAAGCGTTCAAGCGTATAGATAGCACTCTCCCTCCCCATCTTCCCTCTCGGTGTAGATTTTAACATTTTTGTCAAAATTGTCAGCCTTATATAAATATGCCCGTAAGGGCATACCGGGTATTAATACGACTGCTAGTAGTTGATTAGTAAGCAGAGTATAAGAGTATATTATACAAGCGTGTAGGGGGCAGCGAACAGGGTCTACCCCCTATAACCTAACCCCTATAACCTACCCCCTATATTGTGTTTTGCGTAAGGTCAGTTGCTAAAAGAGGGGCTTCAAGAAAGCAAAGAAAAATACTAAAATCTATAGCAAAAGTTTACTCAAGTTTTTTTGTTGAATTGTTAAATCTAATTTAAGGAGAAAAGATAATGGATATCCTTATTTACGATGCTATGCTTTTAACCTTTAATAGTGAGGGGTGGATAGAAAGGGGATATGTCTGCTTAAAAGGCAATCAAATTGTGCATATAGGTGCGGGAAAACCTTCTGAAGCATACTTGCAGTCTGCCAAAAAGGTTATTAAGGCCACGGACAGATTGGTTATGCCTGGGCTTATAAATGCCCACAATCATGCAGCCATGAGTCTTTTACGAGGATTAGCCGATGATCTTCCTTTGGATAAATGGCTGAACGAATACATCTTTCCGGCTGAACGTGCCTTGGTCAATGAGGAGTTCGTCTATTGGGGCACTATGCTAGCTGGTTGGGAGATGCTTTTAAGTGGGACTACTTGCTTTGCCGACGGCTATTTCTGTGAAGATGGGGCTGTAAAGGCATGTATGGATTTAGGTATAAGGGCAGTGCTAGCGCAGGGTGTAATTGATTTTCCTGCCCCTGGGGTGCCAGATCCCAAAGAAAATATTGCCCAGGCCAAGGTCTTTTTACAAAAATGGCAGGGATGTTCAGAGCTTATTATTCCAGCCGTATTTGCGCATGCCCCTTACACTTGTTCAGCCGAGACGCTAAAACAGGCCAAGGAGTTGACCAAGGCTTATGAAACCTTTCTCTTCATCCATGTAGCTGAGACAAGCTGGGAAGTGGAACAAATCAAAAGGGAACATGGACTTACGCCGGTGGCCTATTTGCATAGTTTAGGCATCTTAGATGAAAACACTATTATTGTCCATGCCAATTGGCTAAGCGAAGAAGATATAAAAGTCATAAAAGATACAGGGGTAGGGGTAGTGCATAATCCGGAGAGTAATCTTAAGCTGGCTTCTGGTCTTTGTCCAGTTCCTAAGCTTTTAGATCAAGATATTTCAGTTGCCCTTGGTACTGATGGGCCAGCCAGTAATAATAATCTGAATATGTTTCAGGAAATGAATACTGCCGCCAAGATACACAAAGGTGTTCAGCTTGATCCAACGGTAATGCCTGCCAAGACTGTCATAAAAATGGTTACAACCATTCCTGCCCAGATGCTTAGGCTCAATAATGGCCAGCTAAAAGAAAATGCCTTGGCCGATATTCTTATTCTTGACCTTAAACAACCGCACCTTTTTCCTCTTTATGATCCATATTCACACTTAGTTTATGCTGTGCACGGGGGCGATGTAGAAACCGTTATCATAAACGGAAAAATTGTGGTAGAAGAAAGAAGGCTTGTCAGTTTTGATACTGAGGAGATAAAAAGGCATGTGTTAAAAATTGCTGAACAGGTAAAGCAAAAGGTTAGCTGACCTTACGCAGAACACAAGGGGATAGATACTGTGATACCTGTCAACCCCCTTAAGTTATTTCTTTACTGCCAG